>Ga0209363_1000207_pt1 | contig 20186 bp, 18 predicted proteins | sample WorMetexBAHAMAS3_FD_187385 | JGI IMG/M metagenome (GOLD analysis project Ga0209363, IMG submission 187385) | Marine gutless worms symbiont microbial communities from Max Planck institute for Marine Microbiology, Germany - Inanidrilus exumae... | ecosystem: Host-associated > Annelida > Digestive... | reverse complement strand
CTTTTGCGCTATTTCATACTTTTATAATTGTGACTAACTATATCGACATTAGTCGCAAAATGAACTACAACGGGAATCGACAATTTAGACGTTTGGAACTATAATATGCGTATACGAACTGATTTCTTCCGAAGCACAGTGGTCGTGTACAGTAATTATGCGGCCAAATGCTTTACGCTCTCGGGTTCGAATCCTACAGGCGGTATAATTTTTTTTAGTATTTTGAATTACGTGTGCGATATCGCCGTAAAAAGGTTCACGTTCGCTATCTCTCATCTGCTGATGAGCGCTTGTTCCTACTATACCTTTCTGTCATGTAATATTCTGTTCTACATCTGCAGGAATGACCGATATGCATGACTTTGCATTTCTCTGCATTGAACTTCAGCTGCCAAATTTCTGACCATGAGCTGAGATTGTCCAGGTCTTCTTGTAGAGTAGTGCCATCTTTTTCTGTCTTTATTTTGCACCAAATCTTCGTGTCCAGAACTTCACCAATTTTTCCTTGATAATTGTTTCCATCACTTTACATGGCACTGAAGTTAACGAAACTGGACGATAGTTTGCCGGATCGGTTTTGATACCTTTCTTGAATATGGGCACAATATGAGCTGTTTTCCATTCATCTGGCAAAATCCCTGTATTATACGACTGTTGGAAGATTAACGAAAGTGGTTTTGCTAAGACAGTTGCACATTCTGTCAATAGGAGAGGATGAATACCATCCAGGCCTGGTGATTTGTCTGTTTTCAGTTGTTGAAGTTTCTTTATCACTGTGTCTGTGCTGAACTGTACGTTTGTGTCTTCCCAGTTGGGAACACTTCCTGTAGCCGTTGGTATGTTGGTCATGTCTTCCACCGTGTACACTTGTTTGAAGTAGGCTGAAAGCAGATCCGCAGTTTCTTGGTCTGTTTTTGTCAATTCGTTATTGTCTTTCTGTAAGGCTATTATGTTGTCCTTGACTGACTGCATTTGCCTCATGTATCCATAGAACTTTTTTTGGATTACCTTTGAAACCTTTGAGAATACGTTTCCTGTTAAGGTTGTCTTCTCGCTCTATACATCGGTTAACTTCATTCCTAAGCTGCTTATACTTCTCAAAGTTTCTACCTGAACTATTTTGCCGGTATTTTTGCCAAGCCTTTCTCCTTTCACGGATCTTCTTCCGAGTCTGCTTGGAGTACTTTCTACCATTTTTACGTTTCTCGCTCTTGAGAGGGACATGAGACTTTACCTGTTCTTCCAATATTTGTGCAAAGTCGATCCACATTTCGTTGACTGTTTTTCCCTTTCAGCGCTCCTCCCAATTCACCAGCTGCAAGCTGGACTGGATATCGGCAAAGTTACCTTTGTGATAATTATACTTTACCTGTCCGTGGGCAGTGCTGAAGACGTCCAACAGCGACAAGGATAATGCTGCGTCATTGACCAGATGTCGTGTCAGTTGCCACTGACTCATGGTGTGATGAACGTCCTCGGCAACGGTGCGGCCGATTTTTTTGACCGGGTGACTGCTGCCGCATGCCTGGCAACGGCTGTTGTTGTCAGCTCTGTCGCTTGTTCCCACTTGAGGTGCCAGCAGCATTGCCGAGACTTGAGACAATTGCAGCAGACGTTTCCGAGTCTGTGTCGTCCTCACCAACAATGATGACATTCTGTAGATGTGGTCGCTTCCTTCAGGAGATTTTGTCTGTACATTTTTGGGCATTATTTCTGTAGCATGTTAGATTAAGCAGTCGGTGTGGTGGTTCAGTAGTGCATCCAACTGACATTTGAGCAACTAGAATATGGTAGCAACTTGCCTGTGCTGGACATAAGCAGCTGACGGCTGGGTGTAACCTAACCACTCGTGGTTCTGTTGTGCCTATAACTGTGAACACATTCGACTTAGCATCTAACACCATGAAATAATTCACCATCTACTCAATTGGACAACAGTCCTGTACCACTGTGGTTGTGATGCATCAGTTAGGGATGATAGCGCATCTAGTCTATACATGTCTCACTCTCAGGGTTGGTAGAAACAAGTTTGACATAATACAGACAGTATATGTGAATTCGGAACATTTTTCTTAGCTACCTCATCAAACACATTGTTGTGTTATGGAATTTGTAGCCTACATATTTTAAAGCTAATTAATTTTACATAGGACTATCCACTAGTCATGATGTGCCATGAACCAGCTATAGGGGCAACAGCGCATTACGCATTTCAGGATTGGCATGAACATGTCTTTAATGCAGAATGCTGAGCCATGGATTATGGTTCAGTAATCGTTTCCAGCGAAAGACACATACACACACACTGGACTGATCAACTGCTCTGTCTGGACCATCAAACTGCCATGACGGAAAGCACATCTTTGTTATGGCACTCCAACAGTTACCACATCTATTCTATGCGAACAGGAATTAATACCTGGCTATATTAATTGTTGTAGGGCCCAATACTGCTACTAGAGACATGCATAAACTTGCTTGGATTAACGTTGTACGATACTGTGGAATTTATGTAATATCAACATAGTTTTAAATGCTCTCAAAATTAAGCTAAATGCTCCTACATCGACCAGTCAATTACATTATTGAAAAAATGGTCGAATTGCTTTATTTGGTTATTTGACAGCTAATAAAGAGCAAATGTTTCTGTATTCTGTATTACAGTTTGGAAGCCTGCCTTCCTTGAAATAACCAGGTCACGATTACTATTTTAGGAGAATCGTGAACTCGATGAGGCTGATGACAGACGTGTTTAACTTTCTACCTGCAGAACCGACTATTGCTGGTGCCTACTGGTATGTTAGCTGACGTTTAGTCCCAGTAGTTATGTAGTTACATGTGTTAATTATTATAATGCTACCGTTGGTGAATTACAGTTCACAAAACAATAAAAGTCAGGAGATCGATCTTTAACATGAAAGGCCACATCGCCTGCTACCAGAAAGACAGGTAGACGCACAGACGTGCTCATTGCAATACTTCGCCACCGCTCCCCTGGGTGAAGTAAGAAATTTGACTAATAATAATGCATGTTCAGCATATCATATCTTACAGTCACTGATTAACATTGTCGACACAAACAGTCACCTTGCCCCACTTTGCCAGATAGGCATGTGAGGTGAAACCACCTGTCACACCCATCACAGGCCACTGTCCATCCTGTAGTTTGTCCGTCACAGTAACAGTGACGCTGATATGGAAATTGTGTCACCGTCTGTTGCCACACAATGCTGGCCAGATGAGGTTGTACCTCTTTGACCAGCAAGTTGTACGAATCTGGATCGCCTGCACCAACCACACAAGCACACCATTTGCTTAATAGGTTTAGAATTCCGTAGGCATTAACAGTAGAAGTAAGTATTTAACATATGAACTACCGACGAGGACAACTGTTGTTGTGTAGGCAAACGCGCACGAAACAGCCGCGATAACCAAACTGTCTGCTGAGTGCAGGTGCAGTTGTATGTTTTAGTACTTAGCAGTCGGCTCCTCCTCCCCTTTACTGACTCCTTGCGATCACCTTTTATTACATGTATTAGTATTACTTTAGAAAATTTACTCTAAGCATCGTTTGATAATTGCAATGACATTTTTTACAGTGTTCTATTCAAATATTGCATTTATTGCCATTCTCACATGAAAATGTGTTATCAGCAAAAGAATGGCTTAGATAAACTTCTTGTCAGCACCAAAGACAAATTAACCATTTAAAAAGTTAAACGTTTATGGTGGTACATTAACTGTTGTCCATGCAGTGCAGTTCATACTTAAAACAATGTTACGTATAACATCACCTAGACTACTAATACTGATAACTCTGCAGTGTACAACCAGTTACTTCGCCACAGTGAAGAACTTCTCAAGTTCTCAACACAATGCTACAACACTGTGTACTGCTTAGGTTCTACTGTCATTCTATTGTATTGATTTTATTGTAGTTTTTTTTCTTTTAATTTTTTGGTGTACTCTTGTACGATATTTATATTAAATAAATAAATAAATAATACTGCTATAGCAGAGTAACAGTGAAATGATTCAGAAAACAAAAAATGATAGAGATTCTAAGTGTTTTGCACCAGTGACTTGCAGTATTCTGCAGTTTTCTTGTTGCAGTGGTATCGACCGTTTCAAAAAAGAATGCTTTATTTTCTGTGACAGGATCATTATGGATATTGCTCCATCCATCTTCAGTTAACCTTTTTATTACGCATCTGGTTGACAGCTGTCGTACTGACAAAAGTGACAAATAATCAGTAAGCAAATACCATGCCAAACTATGCGAGTACTGATATCACTCTGACATACTTTGTAACTGCAATCAAATAAACTTCCATTCTTCGCACAGAAACACAAACACAAGAGTAAATACATAGAAATGTAACAGCACATAATATTAGAAGAAATGTTTTAATATCCGAATAGGCTCCAATTTGGCCACTGTGCCAGCTCGGCACTGCTACAGAAGAAGTTAACGTTGACATGTTGGCATGTACCACGTCAAAGTGGCTAAAGACAGACCTATACTGACTACGACAAACATTTAGCCCGAAGATTGTTCTTTGCTATAATATATAGCTTACCATTTTATTCACGGAGCTGGCCTCGAACGAGAGCGTCAAAGAGAGACACCCCTGTCGACAGAGAAACATGACCAATACTACGTACTGTTCTTTTACGTTGATATACTTCAACGAAATATTGTATAAACAGTACGCGTGTACGTCTAAAGCATTTTTGGGTTATTTTTGGTCAGCTTACTGTACAATTAGTCAATCTTTTAAGCAGCAGTGGTCATTTCAGTCGTTTAGCAGATGCGACACTGACGTCAATCGTGCGTCAGTTTTCTCGGCAATATGGACGACAATTTTGACCACTATATAGCAGATATACATAGCGAAGATGATGACGTAGAAATAGAAGAATATTATGAAGAATTTTCCTATTCGGAGGTCGAAGACGTACATGACCCAGATGACCAACCGGTACGTATTGCCTGTGCAGAATATCATAATGCATTACCGGTACCTGTGTCACATGTTTTTACTGCTGTATTCTACTTTGCCAAGGAAGTTATGTTGATGATTGTAAGTGCTAATTTTGCCTCACATTTATTCCTTTGTGGCTGTACATGTGTGTGAATGTGTTTATAGGAGGCGGCAGAGAACGAAGATGACGAAGGAACAGATTCGGCTGAGGAAGATGACGACGAAGCAGAAGATGAGGACAATGAAGTATGTGTTGTTGATTTTTAGACGAACGTTACAGTAGGCCTATTACTTCGAACTGGGGACTAAAACTGGGGTGGGGTAGTTTTTTACTTTCTTCGCGACGTTATATCTCGGAAACTGTGACAGATTGCAGTGAGTGGTATTTACTTAGTTCTAATTACAATTACGTGCTAATTAATTAGAAGTAACGCTAATTCCAATTCCAATTAATCAGCTAAATTTAGGTCTAAATTCTAATTAATTAGAAAATATGTATTATTATTATAAAATCGTACACAAGGTACATATAAAAACACAAAGAAAAAAGAAGCCACACAGTACTATCACCAATCGTTACACCATTATTAAGACCATGTTATGTTTGGGAATTTCTAGTAGCTAATTCTAATTTTAAATAATTAGAAATTTATGTAATTGTGTCCACTCACTGACATATTGAGCTTAGATCACAATTAATCACTAATGAGGTCATATGTGGGCCTTCGAATGGAAAAACAGTTGATAACCTTGAGTGACCTTGAACGCCATAGTTGCTCTCTGTCCATTTTACCTCTGTGAGACATGTATGTATTGTGGCAGAACAGTTAAGGGGAGGATCATGCAGTTTTTACGGAATCGTAGCTCAGTGATTTTTTATTTTCGTTGGTAAGTTTGATGATGATTCGAATGGATCCCCTCATTGTGGTCTGTCTGTAAAAACGAGTGTATTGTGACAAAATTAATTGTCTTGCAATGGTTGTAGGGTGGAGCGGCGAAGAGACCAAAAGTCAGAGACCCACGATGGACGTGGCAGATGTTGGACGACAGCACGTCGTTTCTGCCGGTGAAGATGGACGCCCAACCAGCGAAGATTCTGGGACCACTTCAAGCTGACGCCACACCGCTGGATTATGCACAGCTTTACATCAATGAGCCGCTTGTAGATATTATTGTCACCGAGACGAATCGTTATGCCTATCAGCACATCGCTAACAACGTCATTCCGCCACATTTGTCTGTGAACCAGTGGCAGCCAATTACTGACTGAAATGAAATGTACGCGTTTCTCGGCCTCACAATTCTCATCGGCATTGTGTTCAAACTCAGACTTTCTATGTACTGGTCATATGACGAACTGTATGAGACTGAAATTTTTGGCAAGATTATGTCCAGAGACAGATATCTGTCGATACTGTGTTTCCTGCATTTTGCAAATAATGACGGACTTGACGCATAGTGACTCTTTTGAATTTATATGCGCTATACAAATAACTCTTATGTATGTATGTATGTATGTATGTGAATGATCCGAATCGTGACTGTTTGGCCAAAATTCGCCCAATCCTTGACCTAATCAAAAATCAGTGTGGGACCGTTTTCAAGCCCAGGCGGGACCTATGCGTGGACGAATCACTGTTACTGTTTAAAGGCCGTTTGGCTTTTAAACAGTTCATTCGCACCAAGCGGGACCGATTCGGGATTACTCTTTGAATTGTGCACCACGGATGGCATACTCCTGGACTTCCTGGTGTATCATGGCATGATGTCCAGAGAATTGGCACAGGTCACAGGGATGATGAAGTCCGAGCTTATCCCTGTGACTCTCATGCAGCCATGTTTAAATCAAGGTCACAGACTGTTTCTTGATAACTACTACACTTCACCTCAGCTAGTGCAGTACTTCTTTGAACAGGGTACTAAGGTGGTCGGTACAGTTTGTCCAAACAGGCGCAATTTCCCCAGAGAACTGGGAGAGGCTGACATAGAACGAGGGCAATCTAAATTCACCCTCTCCACCTGTGGTGTCCTGGCGGTGAAGTACAGGGCGAAACAAGATAAATCAAACAGGAAACTCAAGGTCGTCTGCCTGTTGTCGACCGACCACTGCAACAAGGTTCCCCTTCCCCCAAGCCAGACAAAGACGGGAAGCCAGTGTTAAAGCCGACATGTGTGCTAGATTACAATTGCTGTATGGGTGGAGTGGACGTCATGGACCAGCAGCTGCAGTCCTTTCAGGTCATCATAAAATCGTGCAAATGGTACAAAAAAGTGTTCTTTTGTCTACTCATGCAATGCCTCCTGAGCTCCCACAAAATCTACAAACTGAACGGCGGAAGGAATGATTTCTTGAAATTTCTTCATGACATTGTCACCCAGCTGCTGGCCCTTGCACCGCGCCTAACTCCCGCCAGGACACCACTGGATAGCATTGTGCGGCTGACGGGATGCCAGCACTTTCCCGTCAAAAGAGCATACGAGGGAGACGGTCGCCGACGGGCATCAAAGAAGAAGATATGCCGTGTTTGCTATTCGCGTGGGCTCCGTAAAGAAAAGGGTGGGCCCGTCGAGACAACTTGCGTGTGTGATTGTTGCCCGTCAGAACCTGGTCTTTGTCTGGAAAAAGGGTGTTTCAAAACATACCACACAGTTTATGATTACTCCGTGTAAAGTGTGCTAGAAAACGTTATAATACAGTGTGACTCAAAAAAATCTATCCGCTGATCACTTTACAGTAGTGTTTACATATATTTATCGATTTCTGTTATGATATGGGCCAAGTTGCCTGAATAAAAAGCTACGATTGATGATGACGATTTGTTGATTAATAAGTAACAGTTTATGTCAACGTTGACAACGTACACATGTGGCATCTCCCTTTTGTCGCACAGGGCTACGGTGTGGAGGGCACTGGTATGCTACAGAAAGAACAGTCACACCAATCATCACTCCACTCAGTGCCCTCCAGATCAGCAGCTGTCACCAAATAACAGTCTGGACTGTTGGCATATTGATGATCATATGTTCCCGGCATGTTGAAACGGGCACGTACCACCTCCCGTATCCACTCTGGGTAGACGAAAGTTGTCACGCCTTTGCCAACACTGTGTCGTTTCAACTGTACGTAGAGCTGGCGATAAACCTCCTGAGAGGACGTCCCAGTACACACCAGTGCACGAGCCCTGCTGCTATTTCATCAGGATGCCTACAACAAACGAGTTATAGTAGCAGTACAAAATCTACTGCAAGGCCATCGTGTGTCTGCTGCGTGAGAATCATAGGTGTAAAAAACGTTCTTACTTTTTTCATTTTGGTTACTGTTTGTTACATCTATATTGAGAATAACTTGCAAGGAAACGTTATTTCTACTGCACTAGCAAAAAGGAAAAAGTTCCAGGCTTATCTTGACGTTATAAATCTCTCAAAAAAGGCATTCAAGGTCAAACCCAAGGGCAATCTTCATAGTCTTTGGTCGGCTGTGGCGTAAATCTGCACGAAATTCTTGAGGATGGCGTGAATGGCGACCGCGGAGCGCAAGCCTGTAGTGGGGGTCTGGGCCATTCGCCAGCAGGGTCCAGGTGTAAAGTATTTCAGCTGTTGAATCCCCCAGCAAAGGCGAAAATTGCCCCATTAGGAGGGATTTCTTTGTAGTTTTTTTTACTTTCTTACTTACTTACTTACTGACAACATACTAACTCTTGCAGGTTTCAACAAATTTCACATAACAGAGTGCAGTCTTCATTTTTGACCCATCACGGTCATCCAAGGTCAAATCTGACAGTGCCAGTCGAAAGACTACACACTTTCCTATGGGACCTATGTTGAATCCAACATCGTATCTCTCAGCCAACCAACCATAGAGCTATAGGTGTGTAACAACAATACATACAATACATACTGGACCTAAAAACATGCACAGAATGCTAACATGTTGCATCGAATGAATGACTGCCAAAAACGTGCAGACATGACTACGGTACTTATGCGCGAAGCTGAACACGCCGTGATAGGAAGTAACTGCGCAAAACGTAACTAAAACGTGACTTACAATGTGAAATAAAGCAAATAAGGTAAATAAACTCATTATAGACGATTACTGTGTACAGGGGCAGTGCTTTCGTTGAGTACTGGTATTTTGCTGCATTAACGGTATCATCCGGTCGCTGCGACCGGACCAGTATGCGCGCATGTTGACTCATCCGGTCGCCGCGACCGGATGAGTCGCGAATGGGTTAAGGTACAGTCTGAGTCTTTACCAAAAAGCTTCTTTCTCACTTCCTCCTGCAGTTGTTCTGTTGTTGCTGTCAGCAGTAGACCAGCAATTTTTTTTGCAAGTGCCTTACAATTTGGTGGACTGTAACCGTTCCTTAACATGGTAATCAGTTTGAAATATTTGGGATGTTCAACTATCGAGAAAGAAATATTATTTGCATAGAAAAATTTTGATATTTGTTGATCCAGATCTTGCTTCACATTGCCGTCATTTTTCACGATGTATATATCTAGACCACTCTGCATTCGACGCTATTTCGGTTGACATGTTTTGTAAGCTGCAGTGTGACTTTTTAATTTTGGCTTTTGGCACTGAAATATCAGCATTGGAAGTGCTATCAGTGGCAGCATCTGTTCCCTTGAATGTTGAAAACTCAGAGGACTGATTCGAGCTATTCGCTGTTGAATTCATTTGTTGGCTAGTATTACTTGCAGTTGACAGCTTGAAACATTTTCTGCATGCTTTAACATTCGTTCAGCTTTGTTACTCTGAATATGACCACACTGCTTGCATTTTGCCTGAATACTGGACTTCACTGATTTACCGTGCTTCTCTTCTACCTCTGTCTTGTAAAAGTATTCTCAAGCTGATGATGGAGGTCGTCTGCCTTTGTACATTGTAAGCTTTCTGCTGTCAGTTTCGGCTTGGCGTAGTGGTAGCGTCGTTGGTCTCGATCAATGGGGTTAACCTACGCTGAGCCCGGTTAGTACTGGGATGGGTGACCGTGTCCGGGTTCGACTCTCGGAGGTGGCACTTTATTTCAGTATGTAACTAAAATTACTAACCCTAACCCTGTTCCTAACCTGTCCCTAAAAACACATCACTAACCCTAACCGACCCTAAGTTATACCCTATTGCATTACTCGTTACTCCTCGTCGTCATTTTTATATACTTATACCATTGTTTCATCGTATCATTGTTTCATCAAATGTTTAATCGATATCTATCTCCATATCCAAGTAAGTAAGCAAATGTTCTTGAGAATCTATTATAAATAGAAACTAAACTGAAATACCTTGGATGACTTGTCTAGAACACAGAAGAACATTTAAGCACACAGATTACAAAATGTATACTAGAACCAATAGATGATTCTGTATTATTGCTCACGTTGTGAGCACGTAGGCCGCCACGGGGCAGCTTGGCCCATAATAATGAAGGGGGGATGCAGCTTATGTTTCGTCTGTTAGGCCAAGGGTAGTAGGTCATGAAAAAGCCGGAGCTGCATCAAACAATTACAGCGTCTGGCTGCAGCAGCTCAACATCTGAAGGACCTCCACGAGCATGCTACAGAAAAGCAGCGTTTTAGAATTTGGCATCATAAACATCAGACATTCAGCATTTGCTATCATCTTAGCCCTTATATTTGAATAACAATGCAGTGACACACACTTCTGTGAAATGCAGTGAGTTTGTAGGATCATTAGCAACGGTTGCTATGCAGCCTGCTACGCTCAAGAAGTGGTCTCGAAAAAACAGTAGTGCAATATTGCTGGGTAGTGCAAAAAATTGCCCCACCCACGAACTCTGCTACGCACCGCTGCAAAAAATTCCTTTCACGAATGCGGTAAAACCTTTTTATGGGTGTCAATGAAGTGCACTTAAAATTTTACGGTTACTGTGTCGGTTAGGGTTAGGGTCAGTTTAGTTTGACTTGTTAGCGGTAATAATTTGGTTGCGTTATGTATTGCCATCTGGTGAATGAAATATATCACACTGTCGTGTACACTTTGCTGCCCATTGACTATGTATGCGACAGCCAATGAACGGCCAGAACTGACTTCGAGTCAGTTATGGTTGCTGATTGGCTGGGCTGTCATGTACATTGACTATGCACACGACGGCCAATCAGCCACCAGAACTGATTCCGTGTACATAGAAAATCACCAGATTTTGTGCACAACTTCGTGTACATAGCAAAAGCCATAATGTAAAATTTCATGACATTTTGCTTGACTCAAACTATCATTGACAATTTAATGGAATGTCCATAAATTATCACGAACCTGACAAATACGGTCACACACAATACTGTTAATGCTTTGAAATGACGAAAACCTACATAGAAACAGATAAAAGTAAATTGTCATTTTATTTGTCATTTCAATCTCACCAGCTTCAGTATCGAACTCCCATGTGTCGCTTCTGACGTTCACGTCTCACAGACTTTGCAGCAGCCAGTAAGGCATGCTTCTATGTGCGATGATAATACATGGCTTTTCTGTTACTTAGCATTTCGCCACAAACGGAACATTTAACTGTTGTAAAGCCTGTCATTCTTTGGTTCGCAGCCATGTCGTACGGTCGGCAGACTGACATCAGCGTGACAAAGGCGTACGTATCGGTGTAACGTAAAATTAACCTTGAACGAACGGCGACAAAGGTTACAATTGAATCTGTTACTGGCTGACATTTTCAAATGTAAACATAAACAATGTGAACTACATTTGGCCTTTTAAAGTTGACATATGCGCTCTACGCTATGATTGGTTGGTATGATGTTTGATGGTGCTGCCTGTAGCTAGGGCTGCCGCGAGTACTCGAGTACTACTTTGGGTTTAACGATGGAAAAAACTTTTTTTCCACCAACAGGCAAAAACTTGCCAACCCTGACCAAAACATACAAAATATAAACAATTCAGTACTTTACTACAGACTGGCTACAGACGTGAAAGTACTAAAAATGATTTCTAAAATTCTTACTATCAAATATATTCTGTACAGGATGGTTTAAATGTAAAAATCCCCATACAGAAGGTTGTATTGTAGTAGATCACTGGTTGACTGTCACGATACACCTCCATAAATATTCTACTATAGCTGGTTGAGCGACAACATTGCACAGGTTGTCTCTCATAATTTCCATAATGTGGACATATTCCACCTACAACAGTGATATTTCTGTTACATAATCGATTAGGCCTAACTGAACATCTTTTATTCAGAATTAATAGTGGAAAATTGCATACATTCATTAATCCAAAACTCAGAGGCGTACTCCTTAGTAAATACAACACATCACCTCGAGCATGCATCGTGCCAGATTTGTCAGAGCGTCAGTTGAAAAGCGTCCAACGTTGCGAACTGATTGATTGTTGGATATCTACGAAGGGTTGTCCCAAAAGTTTCCGGCCTCATAAAGAAAGAACAGAGCTAGGAAATCATTATCACGAATTTCAATGCACTTAGTCCAACGCTCCTCAAGCTTCGGTAACCCTTTCCTGTACCAGTCTGTTTCTTGCTGCTCCAGAAACTCATCCACCGCCTCTATCACATGGCAATGTGTTTGCCGGTGATGTAGCTCGCAAGGACAGATGCAATTGATCGTATAGATGGATCATCATCAACAGTAGATTTATTTGGATGCTTCAAGCATGTTATCAACTTTAGCAAGAGCTCACATAGATCTTCTATCTCCAATTCATGTATGTATGGGGGCCAAGGATTAGTATTTGCTCTCTGAGTCGTTCTGCAACATTCATTGCTAACTAATACCTAATGAAGACATGGCTGCTTCTAGATATGATCCTGTTGCGCTTGTGTCATACACCAATTTACTCATATGCTTCTGAGTACGCTCATGGAATCCGATGTTGTGCTCGTATTCCTTAATGAGAATTTCTTTCAAGTAGCTGTACTTCACAAGTGAATTATGCCCAATTGCCCATGATTCGAAATTATACGCTTGCAATCCTGAAGTAATCCTTGTAGAGTTCGAATCTCATGATCTTGGAAGATGACCTGACGAACATGAGAAAGAGATTTCCTGTGCTTCCCGGAGGTTCACACCTTGCAGATGCTCGGTATTTTCTTCTGAAAGGGGCCATTGATAGCTGACATACTGGCGCCAGCAACCACGGTGGTAGCGAATTTCCAAGCCAAAAGCAGTGCGACTATCTGGGATGGATGTAATCAAAGTGTCAAGATGATGTCTCATGTTCTCATCCTCCAGACTGACTGTGTGTAACTTGAATTTATTCCAGGCATCCACTGTAGATAAGAGTAAGATCTTTTTGCTTCGATCAGTGGTTTTGTGTTCCCCTTTCATACACCATACACACAGGTCTTTGTTGTGAAGAGTACATGTACTGGAGCGGAGCTTTTTGGATACACTTCAGGCGTAGTAATTTGTTCATCCGGCATGCTTTCACTGTCAAGATTTTCTTTGGATGCCTGTTTCCTTTTTGAGCTTGAGAGAGCGACTGCTTACTAGACATTGTTGTGTAGCAAGAAATGTACATGAAGAGACCTTTTGGTCCCTTCTCCCATTCCACACTCTCATGTACATCCTGGATCCTATCAAGTTCTTTCCACTGTGAAGACTTGTTTTTGATGGACTCCCACTTTGCATGTGTAATGTTATCCAAACTGTCACTTGCACAGCATGTTGTTCCACAGAGTAAGATACACCTGTATTCTGTTTCTGCTGTTTGCATCTCTTCGCTGTCGCTTTGCTCAGCCATTTTTTTAATGATTGGGTTCACACGATCACTTGACCTGTAACAGAATAAAAACAATTAGTATAAGCCCGCAAACCATATTAATGCAACTACATGCAAAGTGCTGAAATTAGTGAATTTGGAAGTCGCTATGTTATGATGCTATGTCTCACAACACAAGTGGCCATCTTGCACTACAGGGATGGTTATATACGCAATTTAGGTAGCCTTTCAGATAAATTTAAACTTTTCATCACACCATTGGTGGGAAAAAGACACCTTATTTCAAATTGTTATTTAATTTATGCCATAGAGACATGATTTTGTGTATTTGTTTGATTATTTTAGCGGCCATCTTGGATTAAGTGGTCTGGGGGTACTTCAATCCTTTCAAGAACCGTTTTGTTGGATTTGTCATGTCAGAATTAGTGGGAAATTGTACCTTATTTGTCATTATATCTTATCTGGGGCCAGAGATATAATATATTTTATTATTGCATTGGTGGCCATCTTGAAAAACGCCATTTCTGAAAATGTTCCCGTCATTTTCCAGAGGTTCATAGGAGCTAAATTTCATTTACATTGGTTCTACTTGCCAAATCCATTGAGAAACCTAGGTTCATAGAGAATGGTCACAAAACCCCCAAATATGACCCTACTATATCTAATATTATTTAAATCCCACTTCTGACACCAAATTCTGTGACGATGTTGACCAATTTTGTAAGTAATAACGATTTCTTTTTTAAATGAAGATTTTCTTTATTTACAAAAAAATAAAAATTAATTTATATACAAAACTAAAAATCAGTCTTTGAACAATACAATCAGAACAAAGAACGTGACCGTTCGCAGACCACACTATACTAGTGGTCTAAACACATCCAATCTAACACGCACAAACTCGAGTCGCAACTCCACTTTTACAACAGAGAGTGACAGTCCCACGACTCTCGTTGCCTCAGACACGACCGACGACACACTGAGGTCCGTCACAATGTTCGCTTGGTTCAGCACTTTGCTCCAGCCGTAACAGACGGAAGCCGATGCTAATGCAGTTCCAGCACTAAGAAACTCCACTCAGCATCACACGTAGACGACCGACGAGATTCCACTCCGGACATCCTTTACACTTTCAGTGATCGGAGTCTCGCATCCACCGTTTGCCGACAACGATCCCGATGTCGCGGGCCGATCACCGCGTGTTGCGGAGGCCACGTGGTGAGATTACGTGAAATTCGTAAAAATTTTGGGGGCTGACCCCCAAATGGTAGGTCTGCATCCAGAACGGGGTGGGGCGCTCGGTAGTGACTGTCGAGAGCTAGCAAGTGGTGAAAACCGCGCATCGATATTGCTTCCGTTTCCGGAGACATCGGCGTTCAAAGTTTACCCTGGTCACCGGCCGAACCGGAAGTGGGCGTGGCCAAGTGACGTCATCGATCGATAGTCCAATTTGGTGAAAATCGACGAAGAAAAGTGGGAGTGTCCACGGATGGACAGACACACAGGCACAGACGCAGAACGATTTTATTATCTGTCCCATGCTATATGCTATAGCTATGGGGCAGATAAAAAGTAAACACGCAATAAAATGAAACATCAGTCGGCATACGATGCATACAGTTGAAAACTAACGTGAACTATATCAACAGCTGCAGTTTTAAACATGAAACCGACTTTAACATCACATCACAGTCATTTTTCAGAAATGACGTAAAAATAGTACGGAATACGTTATTTTGTGACAAAAAAGCATGCCTATGGAAGTTAATTTTCCTGAACATAATGAGGTGGATAGTGTTCAGACGTCGTAATGCCAGCAACATCGTTTTCAGAGATTTCCACTGATTATAACTGAATAACGTACGTATCACATTGTTCCAGTACCAGTCGGTACGTAAGTTCATAAATGTCACTTTTTGTCCTTTGAACAAGTCAACGTCGCCGTTGTCATTCCACAATTTTACTGTTATGAATCTGTCATTGTGTTTCATAACAATTTCACGACGCTGTGAATTGGGTCCTTCCTTTATCGGTGACTCCTAACAATCAAGTCATTTCTGTATATTACAATGTTATCACATGCTATCACAGTATGAAACTGTTACATTATGAATTTAAGGGTGAGCCCAAAAAAGTGATACCTATTGAACGTATATTACATTGTACGACAGGTATTACTTTTCTTGGCCCACCCTGTACAATTGTCATTACTGAAAAAAAACAATAAATTTACCAATGTCGTGTAAGTCGTAACATTAAATGAAACCAATGTAATCCAATTTTTGAAGCAAAAGTTTGAATTTTTAAGAAACTAACGTAACTGTAATTACGTCCGTTTTGGCGGTAATATGTTAATTTATTGAATTTACAAGAGCTTACCTATGTACAAAATTTGATAGCTTTATGTGCAGTCATTCCTGTGATGTCTTTGTTGGGATGAATTGTATAATTGATTACATTTTGAGAACATGCTATTTCTAAGACGTGGTCAACTTCCTTTTATTCTGCCCTGCCATGGCAAAAGGAAGCAAGTCGCCGAAACACGTTTTTTGGTAAAAATTAAAAAACGTTTAAAGCAGCACCTCTCCTTATGTCTTGGTGATATATTCCACATTAGTCATATACAACCTTTGATAACACACCAGTAAACAGTATGTATGTCAGGCTGTGCCAAGTAACTGTAATAGTGACTGTCAAGGTACTTACTTCCTTTTGTCTTGGGAAAGTGAAGGACTAACTTTGATATTCCTAAGGTAAAAGGAATCAAGTCACCATAGTTTCCTATTGCACAGTTGTAACAAGAAGCTCGCTGTGGCAAACAGACTGCAACTGCTACATAAAACTAGTACTGACTAGCACCTACATAAGCTGCAATAATACAGTAAACTGATTTAATTATTCGTAATTATTTACACTGTGCAGTTCACAGAAAAAAACAAAAGGACTAGATCGGTCTCCTGGACTAGCTAAATGTATAATACTGCTTAATTAATACTTAATTAACTGCAGTCCACAGTGATGGTTTATCTAATCAAAACTGTTCAACAAGTCTGATGATGTTGCACTTTCTGGCAAAGTTGTCCAGAACTGTTGCCTATTAATCCGGCATCAACGGACATAGCTTTACAATGATGTCAGCCTTCTTTCCACAACATATACCCCTGGGTGCAGTTCGACTTGCAGGTAAACTTCCTTTCAAAACGCGTTTAACAACGTCTCTCTTCAGGAACTCTCCCTCACAGAATCCATCGGAATCGAAAGCTGTCTTCCAGTACAGCTTCGTCGACCCTTGCCGAAACTGAACCTGCCAGCATGCACAGAATTGAAATTAAACAGTAATAAATACAGTAATAACAAGACTTGCATTTGAAAAATTAAATGAAACATGATAACTACATAAACTAGACTGTGCTAATTACTATTGGACATTATTAGCATGGCAGCCACCCGCCAAAGGCCCATGCTCTCTCTTTCTCTCTCTTTATTGTTTCAAACAGTGTAAATGGTACACAACATCATCAGCAAACAATTTTAGTACAACTCCAAAGCTTTCCAAGAAGAATGCTACCTCACTATCTAACACCAAATATCCCAGAAGGACCATTCGACTGGGACAAACCAAGAAAAAAAGAAAAAAATAAAGTACTGTGCAAAACATAATCCTCTTGCCTCCAGCGAGTGGCTAATAAATACTTGCACAAACATTGATAATGGTAGTTCAACTTGCCAAACTCACTGAAATTTAAATTACAATATACTTGCATAAACGTTGTGATAAAAACAGTTGACTTCTACCTCACAAACATCTCTGAGTATTGGCTTGTTGGTAAATTTGGCACTGCTTGACCCATTTGGCCAGTTGGTGAAGTCAGCTAGGCTCATTTCCAGTACAAGACCATTCTTCCGTATAATGTCACTGAAGTCTGCAAAGTCATATACACTGCCCTTCTGTTTCATGGATTTCTCGACAGATGCGTGAAAACTATCTGCACTCATAAAGGTATGGCCGCGCTCAAGATACTTCAGTGTAATCTGCTCCGGGCCACCGGGTTTGTTAATTAAAAAGCATAATGCAGTGTACAATGTCCAATTCTTGTTCTGCCCTGTACAGTTATCACACCAAATCACGAAATACTTGGCATCTCTGCAAGAGTCACTGTCAAAGCACTTAGCAAACGCTGATGCAACGTCATCAGCATTTCTGCCAGCAATGGCTTCATTCCATATCACCCCAACAGCGGGAGTGGACTTAGTTCTCTTGCCCAATGGTGCAAACGTTTGATGATAGGCTACCAAACGCCTAGTAAAAACAGCCGTTTTTACACCTGGCATGGCAGGTAGCATCAATATTTTCTGCATGTCCGTTGACAACCGAGCACAGTCCTTGTCAGATGGAGCATCTTTGTCTGTGATATAGCATGTCCTAGCTAGCCGTGCACGTTCATTGTGCTCACGCCAGTCACGGCACTTTGTGCATGACTCTGCAGCCTGGCTGTCATGTTCATGCTTATTATATAGCATGCATAGCTCACATTCCTCCTCACCAAGTTTTACAAAGCTGATGTTCATTTCATCAAGCACCTTGCGGTAAGTCTCATAACATACAGACACATCTGGATGCTTTTCCTGAAAGTCTTTATGCATTCCTGTTATGGTCAGCTCTCCTGGGAGGTACAGTCGATTAGGTGCGTGTTCTCGACGGTAGTGACTGATCGACAGATTATGAGACTGAATGTGATCCGTGATCAGTTTGCGTGTGTCATCTGTTTTCTTGTTGGCTGGTGCATGTTTCCCTCGTTTATCGGCTGGTGGAATCAAAGCACCCGACGGAGTAGTCAAGAGAGTGGATGTGATAACTATGTCTGACGAATAACCAAGAGTTTTCAGAAAAAATGATTTGCACACAAAAACATTCTGTCTGCTGGCATCTGGCAGAGTATAAAAGCAACTGAAATTTCTAATGCATTCACCAGAACGAGGACGAGACCTGCTCTTTTGCTGAACACGAACATGGTTGTAAATATAGCTGCGCCGGGAGTCAGCGTAGAGGACTGTGCTCATACTGACATGCCTGCGCTTTATTTGACGTTTCAGAACCCAGTGACCAGTGACGTCACAACTCATGAATTTCCTGCTTGTTGATGGACCCATCTCTTTTGGAACAGCATTATTGTCCTTGACCCACTCGTGGCTGTATGGTCTCTGCAAATTCCCTAAAATTCATAGCAGCAATCACATCTCTAGTAAGAACATCGTCTGACCTTGCGTTTTTCCGGCTGGAAATCATGGTTTCATCTCTGCAGCACTCTGCTTATGCAGTGTATTCTCTCCTGTCAGGGTAGATGATAGTCCTCTTGTCCTAGGAACTCAGAGTCAGATGAGAACGGTGGTAGAATCCGATGATGTATGACTGCAGGCTAGTCCATCAAGTGGTAGGCCAGCTCCTGCTTCGTCATAAACGACCTGACGCACATCAGCTAACAACAACTGGCTCAGGAGAATCTGCATGTTAGGTGGCATATCACTCACTGACCTCTGACTGAGATACTCAATGATCTTGTTGAGCAGTTCGCTGTGACGTCCACTCTTGGCTGCGTACTTTGTTGCATATCTCATCTTGTGAGCCGCATCAACGAGCACAGTCGCGTCATGGTTTCCATATTCGTACAGCAGGAAGTACTCGTTGAGGCTTGGCACTCGGTCACAAGTTCGGCAGAGCAACATGCGTGCCTGCACCTTGGTAGAGTTGATCTGTATCATGGCAAGCACCATGTGATTCAGCCGCTGCTTTATGAAGTTGAAATGGCAACCTCTCCCAGTTTTCGTGTCACCTCCACTGATGGTCGAAATGCAGTGGTGCATACAGGACACGGCAGCCACTTTTGCCATCTCTACAAATCGGTTGCTGCCACAGACATATGTGTCACAAAACCTGCACATGATGGGGTGCGTCTTCATGTTGATTTTTTGCTGAAGTAATCGTCCATGAACTCCAACCAACCATGCCCGGTTTGATGTTAGCGCACTTGATTTCCTGCCGCATAACGCGTCCGTTTTGAATCATTCTAACGATCACACCAGTGTCGAGAACGTGAGGAAGTTTTGCAAGACAGCCCTCTTGTCCATGTAAACTTCACATGGAACCGGTAGTAGCCCTTTGTCAGCCGGTCACGCCTTGTCCAGTCTCCATGCGACTCTTTCTCCTGAATTACACAAATGTCGCATAAGAAAATCTGCAAAAACCTTTTAATTTTATGACAAAGGTAGACTGATACCTGTGGGGCATTATCAGCTGTGGAGTGTAGAACCCTTTAGTATCGTGCTCGTAGTAGTTTGGATCAAACTCCACGTCATAATCATGCATATTGTAGGACTCTTGCGGACTGTTAGTCTATGTTTTCCGTGTAATACCATTACCCTGGGGGGTACAAGCAAACCAATAGCATTTTTAGGCTCAGGGAATGATACTGATGACTACCTGCTAC
>Ga0209363_1000206_pt1 | contig 20191 bp, 13 predicted proteins | sample WorMetexBAHAMAS3_FD_187385 | JGI IMG/M metagenome (GOLD analysis project Ga0209363, IMG submission 187385) | Marine gutless worms symbiont microbial communities from Max Planck institute for Marine Microbiology, Germany - Inanidrilus exumae... | ecosystem: Host-associated > Annelida > Digestive... | reverse complement strand
CTAGTGACTACCTAAATCAAAAATTGATTTTTGCAGTTTTAGACGTGTGATTTGGCTTTCAACACCGTGTTTTAAACTTCCAAGTTTTTACATTTATATTTGTTGTTTCTTCCCGAAATTTAATGTTTCTATTAAATGCAAGTTTTATATTTGCCCTTTTATGTTTTATTTGAATTTGTCAGGTAGACCATCTTATGTGCAATTTATTAGAAATTTTAAACTACTAAAACACTACTCACGTGGGCAGAATGCGCCATCGTGAAAAATTTCGTGAGGATCGGCCAAATCGTTGCTATAAAATATGGTGATTTATCGGTTTTCAAAATGGCTATTGTCCGCCATGTTGTATTTTTAAAATTAGGATTTTATAACAGTTCGTATTTTTAAGATGCCAAATTTGCCTCATCGTGCCTAATTTAATATCAATCGGCGAAACCGTTGATGAGATATGGATATTTTTCGATGTACAAGGTGGCTGCCTCCGCCATCAAAAGTTCAAAATTGTAACTGCAGATAAGGTTCGGAGGTTTAATATGCGTCATCATGCCAAATTTCGCGCCAATCGGACAATCCGTTGCGGAGATATGACCATTTTTCTATTTTTCAAGATGGCGGCCGTCTGCCATAATAGATTTGTTGTAGGCACATTGGGACCACCCACGAAGAGTACTTAGTGCTCTCTATCACTGTGCAAAATTTGGCTGGAATCGATGCAGTAGTTTCGACAATGTGAACGTCTGTGTCAGGATTAGGATTAATACACTATGTTCGGAAAAAGTGCCACTATATTTTTTGCCTCTAACTTTGCCAAATACTCACCGATTTTCATAATTCTTTCACCGACAGACTTTGCAGTAAATTTGTAGTAAAGCCGTAATAGAATATCCCACCACCCTCCACCCTTCACCCCCATGGCGCTCGATCCGTTGCGCCTGCCAATTCGGGTGCGCTGAGCGTGAACCCGCGGACTCGAGCGGCGCTCGCTAAGCTCGATGACCATCTGTTTGGTATAAGGATGCCCATGCCAAATTTCGTGCAGATCCGCTCAAAACTATGGCCTTGCATAAGGAACAAAGAACAGACAGACAGACACAGACATGCATTCGGTAAACGCCGTCGGCCCTTGTTCGTAGTCGAGTAACGGCAGCGTGCATGCGACTGTGCGAGTAGGCCTACTTCGTCCTCGAACGGTGTCTTGTTTCACGCCCGTGCCGGACCAACAACAACGAATTACAACTAGAGCCGCCGCCGGTGTCTTTCCAATTTTCGTGACAGGAGCGTCAACGAGCCTGCTGCTGATGATCGTCGTGCGCGACTAACGCGCAGAGTCGGTTCGTATGAATATTCTGACAGCGTGCGTTGTCACACTGAAACATAAACGATGCTGTTACAGGCTTGCTTACCGGCGTGATGCTGATCTGCTCAACTAGTTGAGACAGATACGGTACTGTGTAGGGTGCAAAAGTAAATGTTTTATTAACATGAACAGTGCAAAAACAATCAATACAGGCTCGCAGGACAATAAAGCGGTTTACACCACAAACACTGCAAGTTGCCATTCCTCGGCCCAGTCGGACAAGGCATACGCGGCATGCCGCAATCGCTCCACGTCAACATGGTTGACAATTTGTACTTACATTTTCGCATCATCTGCATACATTTTTTAACTTTCATGCCGAATCCTTAAAGAGTATAAATTAGCTCGTTGATATACGCCAGAAACATGATAGGCCCAACACCCAATGCCGCTTCTTTGCACAACACTACATCTGAAACAACGCCATAGAGTACGCCCACACAGAAAGCTCCGTAGCAAACCAAGTAGTCCTATATAATATAGGGCTACTATTATAGCCTATTATTATTGGCCTATTATGTTTCTGGCGTATATCAACGAGCTCAACGGACACCATAACTACGCAACCTAGCAAACAGCTAGGACGTGAGACAAGTCGACTGCTTTACTGGAGTCGATGTATACTACAACGCACTGTTCTTTAGATAGTATAGCAAGGGTCCAGTTATTAAGACTCAAGCAGATTAGTAGCAGTAGTCGTTCGTTTACACGCTTTCAGAAGCCATGCGGACTAGGATGAAGTATTTTGTTAGTACATAAGTAAGCACAACAACAGCACTCAACTAGTCGTATGGAACATGCCCTACAGACAATAGTTGATTGAATAACATTGCCGTTGGCCTACTGAGACAACACTTGAGCCTTTTAAATAATAGAGGTGGCAGCTAGGTTGTCCGTTGCGGCAGACAAACTACACTTAAGCTTGGCAATGGCTAACATAACGTCGGCTTCGTCAACAGTAACACATTCCAATGTTTCATTAATTTCAACATCATTGCATTGTGGAGTAAACCCGTTGTCGATTTTTCTGACAGACGAAAAATATCGGTTGAATGTGTTAGCCTTGTCTAGACTATCGGTCAAAATCACACCATTTTCAGTAACGGCACTAACACTGGAACGAGATGAAATGAGTTGGTTTACATAACGGTAAAATGCACCAAGATAAAACGATAGGACGTATAGGCCCGTATCCCTTAGGCCACAGAGTCCTCCATACGTTCTTGGCTGTGACCTTTCCGTCCACCCAACCGAGGTAGCAGCCACGAATATTTTATTCTTTAATCAGTCATAGTTTTTAACGATTTTGCATTCATCGTCCATTTCAAACATTAACAGTAATAAGTTCTTAGCTCTGTTTTATGTCTTTCTCTCGCGATTCGCTGTTTTTGCATGTGTGCATTCTGCAAGAAAACTTATTATTTTCCACTTTCATTCTCGGCTCAGTTTTCGGCGACTTTGTCGTCTTTTACGGGGATTTGATGAGTCGCGTGACAGTTGGCCCAGACGTCCGTCAACAGTCGCAATCATTTTGCACCGCGAATTGACGGACCGTGGGCTCTCGTCCGGATCTTCAGACATTGCAACGACTTCCGCTATCGCGGACGAGAAGATTAGAAGTAATGCTCGCGTGCGCAAACGTGCCTCTTGGTCATCTTTGCACCGACAAGCGCCTTCAGGCACGATGTACACAGTGTCAACGGTTCGTGTTTTAGATAAATAAATCTACCTTTAAAGTCTTACATGGCGTCCTGGCGGACTGGGAATTGACTGTGCAGATCAGTACCATCCGCATGCATTCTTTGCTTTATTCCGTTAAACGTAAATATCACATCGGCGGGACAGTAGACGTTCGGCTAGGCCAAAAAAGTGAACCATCCTTCACTCTTTTGATGTTAATAACATGAAATGTGCGCGAAAACAGTGGTTTTACTGTATTCATCAAATTGTTTCTGTTATGATGCAAAATATTCTAATTTCTATGATACAGTAGCAAAAATCGTGATGAGTCGTTATACCAACCCACTGCGTCACTGTGCGACGTTATGGAGCAATGGCGTGACCAAAACTACGATGCGACCGTGATACGATCTCACGCTGCAAGGTTACGTGGTTTATAGCTGTGATTACCAACCCTTTTAAAGCAAGACAACCCTCCCAAAATCCATTGAATAGGCGGCAGACTGCAGCTATGCTCAGTCTTTGTTAATAGGCCTAACAGTTATTGATTTAACTGATATCATTTTAAAGTCTACTATAAAGACTATAAAACGTTTATTTTGTTAGTTATTACTGGCCCGCCTACACATAATGTAGGTGCAGCACGCTGCGGACCAGTAGTGTTACGTCCTGTTAGTGCAACACCAGTACCAGTAGGCCTATATATTGTGTATGTTACGGTGTTTCAGTGTTTCAGTGACAAACTAATGGCATCTGACTAAGTGACAGAAGTGTTACTTAAATTTTTTATATTCGACATCCGGTCACGGCATTCTTTCTTTATACAAAGCTCATGGCACTCTTGGGTGCCGCGCAGTGGACCCAGGTTGGAAAGCGTTGGACTATAGGCCTAAAATCACGCTGCTGATGCATCGCGTAATGGACGTTTACAGTAGGCTAATGCTGTGACAGCAGTTAACTGGGGTTTCAGCTACTCGAATAAAGTTTTATTGGCGTCAAGGAAACACAAAGGAGCAACCGGACACCCATTTTGACCACTTCTCGGTTCAACTACATAAAACGAGACTCTATGCAGTTTTAACATCAACGCCGTTAGGACGCTTTAAACTTAAAAGCAGGCTACTGGTCATGACTGAGACTGGGACCCAATAGACCCTATAAACCACAGTGTCAACAAACTGAGTGAATCAACGTCTGTTTGCTCCACTAGTGTTGTGATCGTCCGCTTAAGAAATATTCGCTGCTTCTTTCATGTTTGCACAGACTGAGTACGATTAAGTCGTTCTAAAATAGAAGTCTATATAATATGTTATAAACCAATGACGATTCAGTATTGCTTTAACGAAATCACAATAACTAACAATAAGTCCAAATACAGCAGTAATTGAGAGAAGTTTATTATACCCGTGACTATATTTTGTTTACAATGATAACAGTATAGATAAACAAAAATCTCCCGCTGATGGATCATATCTTCGGCAATGGGTCCAGCAATGTCGACATATGGTTCTGATTTTTAGCTGAAGTCAGACAACCGTACCTCCCCAACCTCCGAAAGTCACTCGTCCTACTGCAGGCTATACTGGCTTTGATATACATTGAGTAGGCTATAAAAACACCGTGAAACACACCGCTTCTCGACGTTTATTTCTTGTCGTTTGTAGCAATACTCAGAAACTGTTTTGCACAAATGCAGTAATGTGAATTTACATTCAAACTAGTCTAACACTACAGTGTATTGCAATGCATAGCATTTACGAACTGTATACATAACAGATTTTCACGATCAATTCATCGCGCTGCGGAAGGGGAGGGGGTTCGAGGTTCTCCGCCAGTGGGGCCAAGGACGACTGCGAGCCCTCGTATGGGTCTTCTCGCTGCTGCGGTGGGTAAAGCTATTTTGATGCTGATTTCACATCAAAATCAAAATCATACATCAAGAATGTATTTGAAATCAAAAAGGATTTCAATTTCACAAAGGCAAAATCACCGAGGCCTAATGCACATTGACACTGTTCAGCAGCGGCTCAGAACTCTTTTCAGTTCAGACTCGGTGCAGGAAGTTTGACTGCGCAATTTTTCAAGCTTATTGCATAGTAAAGTAAAGTAAAGTATACGTCGATTTGTATAGCGCATTTTTACGCAAAGCGCCTCAAATGCGCTCAGACATGGATCACACAGGTTTACCTGCAAATACACCATGCCTGCCTTTACTCCCCAGCCGCAGAACATCACCGCCCTTTGGCTTGTACTCATTTTACCGTCCCACGGAGGGTAGATGGCTGAGTCGACCTGAGTGGTTGGTTACATACCGAAATAAAGTGCCGTCTCCGGGAGTCGAACCCGGACACGGTCACCCATCCCAGTACTAATCGGGCTCAGCGTAGGCTAACTTCGTTTATCTAGACCAACGACGCTACCACTACGCCACGCCACTACCAACAGTAGTGCAACAGTAGGCGATATGCGCCATTTCTGTCTAAAATTTGAATTACTTTTGGCAGTTTAAATAATACCTATTTGTGTGGGGAAATGGGGCATTTAACACTGAATGCGGGAATGCCGCATGCCAAAATATGTGATCAACGAATTTGATCGACGTAACGGTTCACGTAACACAAGACAGTTATACAGTTCTATCGTTGATAGTCGCGGAACACAAACATCGAAATATGCATTGACGAGCATACACCCCCCACACACACACACGCAGCCTGTCAGTGGTAAGTAACTACGACAACAAACGACAGAAGTAACAAACAGTATTCCACCTTTCATATAACTAACAGGTATAGACACCAAAAGTACATGAAGTATATGATGTCGTCTCTGCCCAGAAAATGGTTACATTTACCAAGATGTCATTCACGGTACTTGCGTCAGAGCCAGTGCAAAAAGGACCAACGTCCCTTCCTTCAGGAGTCCGTCCAGTGGTGGGTGAAGAAAGGATGAGGCCAGGCCACAGTTCGTTGAGTTCTCGACGTATTTTGACGATGTTGGTTCAGTGACGTCCGGTCCGTCAAAACCCTGCGCCGTTACTCCCCAGAGATTCTCGTCCGGAAAAATGAATAAAACCGAGCGGAAGGGGCTAATACAGCCATTAACGGTAAGCTGTTATCAGGAAGCACTGGTTGTCGACGACGATGACATGTTGTGATTGCGACGAAGTGCCGAGCAACGGTCCGCAACGAACTATACACCAAACATAGAAATCGCGTATCAAACTTATTAGCATTTAGCCGTGCATCGCTTATCTCCCGCCACTCGACAACTGACATCGAAGTAAACAGCGCGATATTCTAACCTTTACAGCACGAAAACACCCATAAAAGAGGAGTTATGGCGTTTTTACACGTATGCATAGTCTAATCAGGTCGCATACGAACGTTCTATACGCGTGTGACTGACAGTTTGGTCAAAAACTGTATGGAAAATGTGTGCCGTTGAAACATGTCTGCGTTCTGCAGCAGAATCACTCAGGTCCAGCGACAGCAGTTCAGTTAACCTTAGACGTGGGTTAATTCCGCGGCGTCGTCATGACAACGGCAGGTCACGCGACACATCGACCAGTGGCGGTGTTGGAAAGTGGATCAGTTAGCCGACGGTAAAAGTTAACTGAGCGTGGTGCAACCGGTCCTTGGTCGACTTCACGGCGCTTCTAGTTACGATGACGTCAATCTGCCTCAACATGGCCTGCAGAACTCGTCGCTTCTTCTCTGACGATGGCCGTTAGTATGCACTGCGCTCACTTGTGGAAGGATGGTTAAATTGAGTTGGCCTGAATGCAGTGTACTGCTTGAGTTATGCATGAACACAAATTTTACCAAAAAATATTTAGGTACCCGTACTACTGTTTTCCTTGATTACTCGACACTTGTATTTCAACAGTGTGAGTAAAAACCGGATCATTGGCCATGAACTGTGAGTCAGAAAAAGTGCTACTTACTATTGCCCATAACTTCGCTAAATGCTGAACGATTTAAAAATTCTTTCATCTGAAATTCAGCTGCAAATATGTAACGAAGTCGTCGTCAAACATCCAATCGAACTGTACATCACAACTTGTGAAATATTTCTGCACCGCGGATGTGCCTGAACCCAGACGGTCTGACACCCGGCGGGATGCGGCTCAGTTTAACCTCGGACTGGTCGTTGCCGATAATATGCTGTGTTTTGTTCAACAGTTGACGTTCGACGATGCCGGTGGCGTGTATACAACTGGGACGTTGTTAGCCGAAGTTGGCTAGTTCCATGTTGCTGCCGCTGCTGTTGCTGCTTTTTGTCCGCTTGCCGAGGTAGAGTCGAACGCGCTGCATCTGTGGACCTTCAGCAGACGCTTGTATTGTGCCGCCGCACATGTGACTCCATACAAACGACGCGCCGCCACGGGCTAAACACGTACAACACACCGCACACACGTTCAGTTTCTCCACATCGGACTGACTACTTCGCCCGCTGTGAGGGTTCGGAATATTGTGATCAGCTTCTCTGTCTGTATGCTGTCTGACTGTTTATCTGTATGCTCCCATGTCTCAAAAACTGCACGTTCAAATTTCACCAAATTTTGTGTACGTTTTACCTGTGGCCATGGTTCGGTCTTCAGTGATGGCAATGCGATACGTTATTTTATGTATTTTCGTTTTATTTTCTGATGACGTCAGGTTTTCGCATAATGCAGGGAATAGGTCAGATTCAAAGACGACTCCTAAGTTTCATCCAGTTCGTTTGCCAGGAGGCAGCACCGGTGGCGAAGTCTGTTTTCTTCAACTATACAACTTGTTCAGGGTAGTGAAGTGCAAGATATTATCTTCAAGTCACAACATAGTAACTTAGGCCTACCTTGTATTTTCAAGATACTTTTTGAAACTACCTTGCAATAGGAATATACTTTTTTGAAAGTACTTTGCCGTAGATATTTTTCACTCGAATAATTTAATCACGCCGCAATACAGTGTAAACCATTATTGAAGTTTTCATAAATTACTTGTATCTGCTATACTTTTAGGGCGAGTAACTAACGAAACACGGTGTGAAATTGGTATTCGAATGCGAAAATTTCAGACGGCAACAGCTGTGGAACAAATTAATATTTTGTGGACAGTGATTCATTTAATTTCAAGCTCAGCGAACTGTCAAAAGTCAATGTCAGTTGTATGTAAATGAACTGAAGTCTGAAGCTGACGAATCCTGTACTTAGTGGACTGCTTTGCAGCTCTGGCAAAAATAAATAGGAGCCACCGATTGCCAGAAATTACAAACATCGACAGTAATATTAATAATCCTTGATCCCTTATAAAGAAATACATTAAAGCTTGTAGATGAAAAATAACTACCTATAATACCACATTGTAAAATGTACTTAAATACAAATGTACAATGTATAAGTATCTTGATATTTTTACCGCGCGACGCCATGCCCTGCGACTCTGGTTTTCTAACGCCAAAGACTGGTGAAAATTTGAATGCGGTCACCCTCAACGGCGGCGCCAAATACAGGTGTGCTAGGTTAAAATCTAGCACAGAGTCGCGTGGAGAATAAGGAAGGTAATTACCAGTTACGATTGGTTAAAAAAACTCTACTAAACCTAACATGAAAAATGCACATGCATTGTTTTCGTCTGTATTTTCTAATGTCGACGGACACATGAAAATAAACAAGTGGGCGTGGTATAATTGTTCAACTGGTCGCACGTTTCGCTGATAATGATGATGATTATCGTGCCGTAAATGCTGTTATCGGGGCGCAAAGGCACCCCTCTCATCCGTCTGCTATTTGACGACGTAGACAGCCGGCCATCTGGTGGACACCGACACACGTCATAACAACCGACAAACCGTCATAACTTTCCAATACTCGTAGACGTGGGACCCTGCGGTGGCTAGACTGTACTATAAACTGTCTGGACCGACCAAGACAGATTTCCCCCGAGATAAGATCGGTATAAAGTATACGGCTTACATACTGTAACTTATGCACGTGACGTACGCGACGATGATGCACGCTCGAACGGCTGTAATAATTGCATAGGGCGATGAAAGAAGAATAAGAAGAATAAGGCCTTAAAATTAGACAAAATTCGAACAGCACACTTTGCAAGACTGACAGTCAGTCGGAAAGAACATTATTAAACACAATGGCAGCGGTCGTATAGGTAGGTCTATATTTCAGAATTTTTGCGACATGATATTTCGTCGTTAATTAACTTTATTTGGAGACATTGTTATATTGTATGCATAAATCCTACTGGACACTTACGGAAATTTCAGAAAATCGTATTCCAAACTCACAAATTCCTGCTGCACATTTCGTGCTCGAAAGCCCACAATTTCGGGGCCTGTAGAGACGGCTCGGACGTTTCCTATCGTGTTTTCAGACCAGGTCAAATGGGACTCACCTATATGTCGCGGAGTTCTGCGACCGATGTACCACAGAGCCGCAAATACGACGGCCGCTACAGCGCACATGACGTCACCGAACGCCAGAAAACTTCCGGGACCGAGTACGGCAAACATCTGAACAGACAATATGGCCGTCGAGTCACGTGACTACTCGTCTGGTCAGCACATCATAAGTAAAACTCACTGTCAATATCTAAACGCTCGGCGGAGTATAATTGTGCTATAAAATTGTACATAAATCGGTGGGTCAGTGGTTACATGGTGGAAAGAAAAAAACGAAAGACTCGGCTTGACTCTATCTCGCTTTAAAGCATGTAAGTTACCAACATTGTACTACAGACATATTAGAGGACATATGACAGAAATGGACAAAATATTACTGGAAAATACACTACAGCTTTAACACCACAGGTTAATCGTGACTATAGCTCTATAACTAGAGGGAATAACCTTAGGTTAAAAAGTAGTATAGAGTTAAGTATGATTTGCGTAAGTACTATTTTACTAACAGGGCACTAAATGTTTGGAACAATCTACCCAACTGCGTGGTCTTGTCTGACACAGTTAACACTTCTAAAACAAACTTGATAAATTCTGGCAACACCAACCTATTATATATGATTTTAAAACTGAAATTTAAGGAATCGGAAGCCAAAGTTGGTATTAGATATTAGTATTAGTATTAGCACGATACGATACGATGCGATAAGATATATTTACGTGCGCTCAAAAGCTGACGAAATGGCCAGCTTAGTCTAGGGCACTTCACAGAAACAAAAAATTAAGGAAAAACTAAAAACATTTTCTGGTCGACCCTGCAGTTCTACGTGGAGCCAATGTGGAAAGGCAAAACAAAAAATAGTCAGTTGAAGTTTAACGTCCCTGTCCAGCACATATATGGCTATATCAAAGACAAAAGGTCAGGGATGGAGAGATATCCCAACCCAGTAAAGGAAGACTAGTGATATATTAACCTCAACCCTGGCTGCCATTTTGTTCTGCAGCCACCCAAAAAGGGAAAGGGATCGACAGGCTCATTTAAATTATTACGCTAGTGCCTACAACAGAGGGAGAAAACTATCACACCGCAAGACAAAACTAAATTAAATATGATAAAAAGAGCATGCGTCCTTAACTAACTAATACACATAACATATTAAAATCAACACAAAAAACTGAAGCCATGCAGGTTTTTTAGTCGCCTCCTACGACATCCGGCCTGGAAACGGAGTGGGAGTAGGAGGGGCGAAACAACAATAAAACACGACGGCATTGCATAGACGACACTGGAGTCCATGCGGCTGTCTGTGGATGTCTCATAACCTGAGACGTCTGACGCGCACAACAATAACCAAAATCAACAACGGCAATTTCGTCGACTCGTCGTCGTCATCGATTCAACATCATCCGGATGTCGCAATGCTTCGCCCACCTTTCGAGAACAAAATTATCACTGCTGTTAAAGCTGCATGCATATCCTGAAAGCGACGAAAATCGACTATTTTCGTGTCTATATGCATTTCGGCGTGCAAATGAAAATTACGATTAATAGCCGTTATTACGTGCTTGACAACATCGGACATTAGACTCACGTTGCCGACTACGACGGGGCACACCATTTCTCCAAGAGCAGCTACGACCACAAGCACCGACATCGTTGCCGCTGTCCAACAAACAACAACAGAATACACTAAACAGCCCTCAATCGAGGTCGCACCGATCAGTTTAGTACAAACCAGATGGCTGTATTGTGTTGAATGAACACAATACAGTATTCGCCTCGAAGTGGTTCGCTATGTGTAACACGTGTTTCCGTGTTTCCCTGGGCCCACCCGAGTCCTCGACGCCGACGGCATCTCGATCGCTTCAGCCATTTTTGCAGGGCTCACTAGGTGACAGACCGACTGGCAGACCGACAGACCACGCTACTCGATCGGTAACAATAGACGGCATCTACGTATGTAGTACTGCGATGTAGTCTAATAATAATTGTAGCATATCTAGACCCTTAGACTGGTTTTCATGCTTTTATCGTCATACGGAGCAAGGCAGTCGTAGACAGCAGAATTCGCTTCGCCGGCGGTGTGGAATCGTACGTTTAAGTATATACTTACTTAACGTAAGTGCAGTTAATGCTAAATTAACTTCGCTTTCCTACGTCCATCAATTTATAGTTCTTTCTTCGGCGACACCGATCGACGTTGTTGTGTTTAAATTTAGTGAAATTTGTCCGACGGAAAATCGGTGAAATCGTTTCGTTATTTAGTGGACAAAAAATAAAATTTCGCTTTCCTCTCAAACTGTCGCTACTGCACGGATCGCGCCCAACATCTGCCAGGACCAGCCCCCCACAATACACTCAGAGTGTTCCAGATTTCATTCAAATCTTTTCATTGGCGGCGGAGTTATAGCCGAACGCGAGAACACCGCCAAATTCCACTGTTTCAGCGTTGTGTGCACGTTTGGTGCTGCCCTCTAGCGATCCACAATGTACTGTATATCATAACGTGCATCCTTACCCGCAACAGGAACATTTTCCCTCCTGTGTGAGTAAACACTAACCTAGGACATTGACAGGAAGTGGTCTCGTCTGCGATGCATGTATCATCGGAAGTTGACGAATCATAGACATTAGGCCTAACTCAAACGCCCTATCGGCTTTAAGTTATTATCATCAATATTATTATAGGCCTAGGCCTATTAGGCTATTTAACGTTTATTTGTAGAAAAATGAAAAGCTGGCGTGTTTCGCACAGACTTCTGCGGTTGCAATCGAAAAGTGACAGATTTCCGTCTCGTTTTATCCATGGAGATCTGTATAATATCAAAGGCCCAGGAAGTTAGCAAGAGAGCGAGAAGAAGTGGATCCGGCGGAAATAATCCTTTTGTTTTCGGCAGAAGTCGCCGTTTCTACAGAAACGACTGACCTGATAGTGCGAGGTACATCTCGGCAACAGAGAGCGCGGTCGGCGTAATGCTGCTGAGGAAGAGTCCGAACAAACTCGTGCCTACGTACAGTGTCACGTGATCGTGACGTAATATCAGCATCAGTGTCATCGCCAGCAACGAGCCGCCCTATACACGCCACAATATTACGTCATATCGTCTACGTCACCTATGTCGTCACTGATGACGTCGTCACAATTGTCATACTTTACGCAAATTTTACTTATTGTTTTTCGTAGAAATTGTTTTTAAAATAAAATATCACGAAGTACAACATTATAAGCACAAACTTCGCTGAATTCTGTTTTCGGAAGATTCTTTTACGCATTTCAAAAGTTCACGAAATTGTTAGCCTAACTTTCTTACGCGAGTCGTTTAGTAGCAGCTACGAGATAAAGCAAGAAAGGAAGAAAAGTGAAAAGCGTATTGATGAAATGAAAAGTGGAGACAAGGACGCAAGCAAATGAGTAATAATAAGCTTAATGTTACTCGTCAGAATGGCTGAAATTTAAGCTACTTACAGAAACTAACTACTAATGCTTACTTGTAGTATAGGCCTACTAGACCGCCCGCTGCAAGGTATTCTCCTTCCAAGTACTAGAGTTTTGGGTTTAAGCACAAGTATACAAGCATTAACAGTTTCATATGTCTGCACTAAAGACATCTTTGTTGGCACATTACTAGCACTGAGCGCAATAGGAGTTAAGAAAGAGGATGTGCTAGCCGAATTTACATTTTTGCATTATATTATCCGGACCAGCGCTAGCTAACCGGGCACTGCGATCTGCGCCTTCAGCACGAATAGACTACGCCGCTGCTGCTGCTCCAAGCCTGCCGCCCATTATAAGAAATCACGTGACCTACTGGAGAAGCTCCACCACTGTAGTAACTTAGTGAGCTCCGTCTAGCAATACAGCGACTGGCAAATTAACCCATTTTTGCTCAGAGTGCCAAAATGGGGATAGTAATTAAGGGATTCGATGCCCGGCCGGCTACCGACCATTTTTAGTTTTTGACTTTCGGGCACTCTGACGCGCCAGAGTGCCAGAAAGTCAAAACTAAACTGGGCGGTTAGCCAGCCTGGAATAAAATCCCTGAATTATTGTACATATTTTGGGAACATTGAGCTAAAACGACTTAAAAGAATAGGCCCCTAGATTCGCTTCAAATCCGATTGCACATATATTAGAAAAAATAGCATAAAATTCGTTTCCAACAGTAACGATCAGTTTTAGTACTTACGATGTTGCAGAGCAGCATGAAGTTGGGTGTAAACCGCGTTGCAAGCGGGATCGATAGAAGGCGACCAATGGCAAATGAGCCCTACACGTGACACATGCTCTTTGTTTTACTCGCAAGTTATACCAATTCATACACTGTGATTCATTAAAAATATCCACGCAGTCTTGTTGTTATAACTCAGTCAGAAGTTAACCGAATTTCTTTCAATATTTCCATACAAATTTGCCAGTAAAAAACCCCGAAAATTGATTGTCTTTTGACTCAGTTATAACCAAAAGATAGCGTGGTTGTTTTTACGAGTCACAGTGTTACTAGAACGTCAAACAGGCACGATACATTAGATCCCAAAAAAACTAGGCCTACGTTTATTTTACGCGTTGCGCGATACAATTCGCTAAATCTCAAACAAATTGCATCAAATAATTTGAACATCACCATAAAATGTGGCAACATTTGTGATCCTTCTATTAGGGCTTAACAATATCGCGAAATATCACCGAAAAATCGACAAACATGAAGTTGTTAATTTTTAAAATTATTGTACTTATTTTAGCGAATAAAATAGCAATTCATTTCATTTTTTTTCGAACATAGAGATGGATTGGTAAAACAGGTGGATTTTAAGCCAGGAGTGAAAGCGCGAGGCGTGGTGGATAACGAACGTGGTGAATGAACAGAGAAAGGCTATGAATCATGTTCGAGAACAAATCAAACTAAAAGCCCGAGGGCAAGACATTTGACGCATGACGACTTTCGGTAAAGTTCCCCAGAAAACGAAAAAGCGCTCATACAATGCAAACCTCCACCAAGCCGACCACTTCTAAAACAAAGTAAACAATTTTCGGTATCAGCAAGCAACACGAACGCTGAATACCGATTTTTGAGTACTAACCCAGAACAAAGCAGTCAAGTAGGCGCCTTCAGTTGGGTCAAGATCAACAATGCTCTTAACAGCATATGAGTAGACGTAACCTCCGTACGCCGACTAGCAAAGTAACCACATGAAATACAACATTATTTATTGATGAAAAGTTAAACCAATTATGTCGTATAACGTTCACAACTGATTTTATGTACAATAAATCACTTACACACTAACCGCGACACATGGACTCAGGAGTAGAGTATAATATGTTATTTGCTTTATTCCACTCTTTAAGTCCGTGTATTTAAGTTCACGATACACAGCACACCGACAATTTACGTAATTTGTTACATTATGAATATCGTTTGTTATCCACACATGCCGATAGGCAAGGTGTGGATATATTGCTTACTGTTTTGTTTGTTTGTTTTTTTGTGTGTATGTACGGTTACGGATTTCTCCGCCGAGGATAAAGCTAGCGGCGTCGCATTTTGCAGGGCGGTTCATCGGCGTTCAAAGCTGGAAATCTCCGATTCTGGGGTACTGTGCTCCCCCAGGAGCCCCAAATCGGCTGGCGAATCGGCCAGCGCGCGCACTGATCTCTAAATAGAACTGGAAGGAACCTAGCCTAGCCTGCAGGCCTAGGCTAACTGAAGTCAGAGCGACGTTCTATTTATAGTACCGTAGAGATGCGCCGACGTAAACGTCACTCAACAGATATGCGCGGCGTATGGACGTAGGATCTGCATGTGTGGATAGAAGCCAGTCCCCACTGACGTACTTGTTTTTTACGTGTTTTATTTTTATCGATATATTTTGACAAATTACTATATGCTAAAAATTATAAACACAGCTAGATTTGTTGAAATTTAGTTTTGGACTCCAGTGAAGGTCATATCGTGAAAAAAATTGAGGTCGTTAATCTTTTCACAATACGACTATCTGCGTGAGTTTGTTCTACACGCTAAAATAATATCACAAGACACAGAGCTATCGCAAACAGATCGCATGTCAGCGACTGCAGTGAAACCGAAGCGAGAAGTAGCATTTTAAAAAGTTTGCAATAGATGAATAAACCTATAAAGTCATCGAAAATAGCATTATTCTATCGGCCACACATCGTTTCCTATTAGCCATCTGTAAAAACCACTTCTCTAACTTGCATCGTTTCTGAGATATACTTCTCGTTTGGCGTGCCGTTAGACTGTGATCTTGAACACTGCTTCAGGTGGGTTACGGCAGATAAAATTATAGCCAACTTATGATTTTCTATTTATCTTTATGCGCATCCTGAATAATGTGCTATTATTTTCCGAGGCATGGGGTTTTAAAAGCTTCAAAATAGCTAAAGTGACGTTCAAGGTCACTCAAGGTCACTAGATGATAACGCTAGTCGACAGACCACATATGATTTCATATTAGTATTCCATTAGTTTACTAAGTATCTATCTCACATCACTTGTTTATAAATCTAACCACGTCCCCCTTTGGGATGGTTGACAATACTAAAGCTAATACATGCCATGATCAACTTATGTACCAAAACGAAGTCTTCTAGTCTCACCGATTCCGAAAATAGGACGGGCGAACCAGAAATCACAAATTCGGGTGGTGTCACTCAAGATTACTGATAATAAATGACAGATTACCTATGGCTTACTGTTAGCGTTCCACAGTAGGCCTATCTATATCCTTGTCTTGATCGGTTCTTGTGTCACTCACCTGGAGTCCGTCGAATATGAACATGAGAACTGCGACGGCCGCTATGATGAGCCATTTGTCTCGGCGTGAAGGCATCATCGAAGGCTTGTTACCAAGTCGGCTCTCTGTCGCCTTTTCTTCTACATCAACATGAATAATTTCGACGGGACCTGAAACGCATCTCTTTGCCCACGACGTCAGCGTTTAACCGGGATTATTCTGCGTAACTGCGCTACGTAAATCGACATTGAATACTTACTTACTTACTTGATAAATTAATCAATTGCGGGAAGATACGAGTGAAGTGAAAATAAATAATATGTTAGTTTGTATTTGTATATTTTTGCTGTATACTGTGTTACATTGCTAACGGAAAATGCAGTTATTCTGTTGTTCACGGTAGATGTTAGTGCTGGCAATAGCCTTTCTACAGTGCAGTAAATGGTTCAGTTGGTTGTCACTTTTGCTATATTATACGACCTATCTTGTCTCTTACTAGAATAAAAGTATCGCATCGCATCGTAAATTCTCGACTGCCTTGCTTAACCCAGTGTTCAGTGGTCAATGTTCCCAAAATAGCTAAATTAATTCAGAGATTCGACGCCAGGCTGGCTAACCGACCATTTTTAGTTTGCGACTTTCGGGCACTTTGGCGCTCAACCCTGAGCGCCAGAGTGCCCGAAAGTCGAAAACTAAAAATGGTCGGTTAGCCAGCCTGGCGTCGAATCCCTTAGTCACTGTCCCCGTTTTGGAACTCTGGGTAAAAGTGGGTTACTATTCAAAATTCCCGTTCACGATTTCAGCGGTAATGCGTGTATATCGACGCCTGACGGTCATACCGGCGAACTTGGCAACTGCTCCGTACTCGTCCGACGGCGGCGGCGGCTGTTGTTGCTGCTGACGCTGACGCTGAGGTTGATCTTCCTGTGACGAGGAAGCATCAGGTACAGAGTCGGCAAGTTCGTGATGGCCGGGATGCCAGCCTCGCAGCGACCGGCTTAGACGATAGCTGAGAACGACGCAGGGAATCGGCGCCTGCACGACACACAGAATACTGCACGATCTGTTGCCATCACGTTTTACTGCAGTAAGCAGGATTTCCACGCACACGGCAAAAGCAAATTTCACCAGTTTTCGTTACGTTTCAGCATTATAAACAGCATACAATCATGATTGTACATTTCAAATCATGCCTTCTAGTTCAAATCTAATAGCAAATCAAGAAGCAGTAAGTGTTAGGCCTCGATGGACGTAGCTTACTGCTGGTTTTATATCTAATTCACTAACTACGCTAGGCAAATTACATTGCAAAAATTGCTTAATCGGTGACCTGGTTTTGGTTGACTACTTCATATGAAATGCAGCACTTTTTGTGACTTTTCAGCATCAACATTCCAATTTCAAAACTTTTAAGGGCCTGAAAAATCAAAAGATAAAATTCAGGACTTTTCAGGACCAGAGGAAACCCCGCACGCCGTTAGCTCAGTATGCTTCCAAACTTGGGGGAAATGTCACTGTTGATTCAGGACTGTGTTTGTGAAATTATAACAGACAGTAATAGTTTGAACGATAAAACGTGTCTGTGTGTAAGGGTCTTTATTTCCTGACCTACTTTCCCGGTCCTATGTCTACCATTGTGTCGGGGGTAGAATAACGGGCCAATTACTGTCACGAACACGTTTGCATTTACATCTTCGCGCGTTTATTCCTAGTGGTGTTCATTGAACCGCAGCCGTCGTGAGTGAACGTGTTTGCGACAGTAGTCGGTCACCGTTGTCTGTATACAGCGATTTGCGACCAGTTACTCACTACAGACACTCTAAGATGAACATTATATCTTTCACTAATCATTAAGCTGCAATCATTGCTGCAAACATCTACTATTTTTCAAATATCCGAATAAACATTAACATTTACATTAAAATTAGCTCTTATTACTGCACACGTTTCAACCTCTGTAGCATTGTACTAAACTGACGCTGCATTTGGCCCATAAGAAGCCTACACAGTTCATCACAACAAGACACTGGTCCACTGGTCCAGCCATCAGCCGAACGTTATCAACATTTGCCTACAGTGACTGTGCGCCCAACTCAGAGACCTTGTACGTAATTATGAAATAAGTGAATTACAACATCGTCTGGAGTGGCGTACGCTCATTACACTCGCATATTCCACTCCAGACAGTGTTGTAACCTATACTTAACTCCCTCAGTGGAAGTCAAGAGCTGTTACATGCAGACAAACACTGGTTGAAATTGAACCACAAAACTTGTTCTGGGCTCTCGTGCGGGTCAGCCATATTGTGCAGGGGGTTAAGTCTCCGATGCTTCCGACAAATATAGCCCTGCGTGCGTCATAAAATATCAGCAAGTAGTACGAATATTTAATTTTTATATTCAGCACACGAGTTGCTTTATTTTATACTTCGCTTGGTAAACATGACTGCGTGCATACTAACGTTCATAGGCGCAAGCATTATGGAGACCGGAGACTCTGGAATGAGCGGTATATTGGTCCCAAACTGTCGGGACCAATGGCACCCAGCTTGATGAAAAATGCACAGAGTTTAATAGTTTTCAAAATTTCCTTGGGGTGCTACATTACACCCCGCAGTTAACACTTTATCAGACGTCCTAGTCAGCTGGGTATCTGTGCCTTTTGTGCCCAATTTTACAACCATCTAATACATGGTTCCTTGAACCAATCTAAAGTCAGTCCCCCCAAACGGCATATCGATCGGTCAAGCGTTTTGCAGGGCTCACGAACGTGACCAACACAGACAGACACACAGACCACGCTACGTGCAACATCTGTAGCAATAGCCGGCATCTTGCGGCCTAATAATAATAACCATGAGGGCGGCCATGATCCAGAAGGCAAAGCGGACGTTGGTCATGTGCTGCGCCTCGGCGAGCGACTTGGCCGGCAGCAGGTTGATGGCGGTGGCGTTGCGGTCGATGGTGGCGAGGTTGGCGGCGGCGTGCTGGCGCGCCCCGGCTGCCGCCGCCGACCGGACGCCACCGGCGGCGGCGGCGGAGTAACTGGACGTGTCGTTGTCGACGAACGGCGAACAGTCCTCGTTGAGGAGGAACGGCTCAGCGATCATCGGACTCACGAACGCGCCGAGCCCGTAGCAGAAGTGTAGTACCTGCACAGAGTCGACGACAAGACCGGCTACCAGTGGCGTCGCCAGGATTTGGTGCCAGGAGGGACACAAAAGTTACTGGGTGTTCACACGAGGCGACTATCGACATACAGTCGCTATCAGACTTTGTATAGGTCAAAGTAAACTGAAGAAAACGAAAGTGTTGTAAATCGAGAAGGGCACGTGCATAGCTGGCGACGCCAATGGTAATAGTAGTGGTAAAATTAGATTTGCAACAAAGTCTCTAATGCACTATGCAAGCTAGTAACTAGAGAACAGCCATGTTTCTAGCCCTGTTTGAAGGACATATAGTCCTGCTGTGTACAACAGTCATCAGGCAAAGAGTTCCAGACTGTCGGACTCTGCACATTGAATGCTCGGCGGCCAACTGTGGAGAGCCGGTGTCGTGGCACCACCATCAGTTGATGTGTGGCTGACCTGAGACGTAGCCAATGCCGGCTATTGTCCTAAACCACGCTGGCCCATAACGGTAAGGGCGTCGATCAAATCAACGAGGTTACTCTACGTCAAGCCCGGTTACTACTGAGACGGATTCGCGGGTATACCGTGTTGGTATGTAACCGGTCTCTCAAGCCTACTCAGCCTCCAACCCTCAGCAGATGAGAAATGAGTGCCAGCCAAGAGTCAGTTCTGAAAATCGAAATGGGTTGACACCGTTCGTTACCTGGGTGTTTTCATTGTGTCGTCCAGCAGGTTTTGCTGCTCATTTGATAACGCAAAGAAATCATTTTATCGAGCCTTTAACACTGTGTTTAACAAAGTAGGTAGAGTTGCGTCACAAATTGTTGTCATCGAATTGCTTATGTCCAAATGCGTTCCTGTACTATATTAC
>Ga0209363_1000205_pt1 | contig 20203 bp, 15 predicted proteins | sample WorMetexBAHAMAS3_FD_187385 | JGI IMG/M metagenome (GOLD analysis project Ga0209363, IMG submission 187385) | Marine gutless worms symbiont microbial communities from Max Planck institute for Marine Microbiology, Germany - Inanidrilus exumae... | ecosystem: Host-associated > Annelida > Digestive... | reverse complement strand
GCAATGGGTAATCTGTAGGCGAACTGTCCAGTAGGCGAAATGACCAAACAGTAGGCGAACTGTCCCGTAGGCGTGAGGCACTAAATCGTGCTGCTCTGTCAGCAGCAATGGAGACTTGTTTATAATATTAGATAAGCAACCAGTGACCTAGCCGCCAACGAGTAAGCTTCTACGTTGCTATTTAGTTCATTATATCCACCACCTAGCCAGCCGGTTTTATCGAATGGCTAGCCAGCCGATTATTCTACAGCTAAGCTAAGCTATGCTACAGCTAAGCCAGCTAGTCAGCCGAAAACGTGGTCAGCCGAGCCACATTTTGTAACTGGAGGCGACTGAGGGGTCAACTGCATAGTGCCAAAAATGGGAAAATAAGGAAGAAACTATAAACCTGATTATCATGGCATGCATGAAATACAGGAATCATGATTACTACAATATTTGAAAATTTGGTGAGGGATTCTGAATATATACTACAGAATAGAGATGCACCGATAATCGGCCGATAATTGGCTAGGTGATGGATATAATGAAGTATACAGCAACTTACAAGCTTACTCGTTGGCGGATAGGTCACTGGTTGCTTATCTAATCCAATTATCGGCCGTTTTGCCGATAATCGGTATCGGCCGATTAGTATGTTGGTATCGGCCGATTTTCGTTTACGCAACTGTTGACTCGACTTTGCGAGTTCACTTTGTTAAGTAGCGATCTCACTGCGGCTGTAACAAATAATCCAAATCGGTTGAGAATGTTAAACGAAGTTTGAATATTCGAAGCTTCAGTTTTCAACTGGGAACTCGACTCGGATTTCACCAACTCGAAACTCGATACACGTAACTTGAGCCAGGGCGACAGCCAGGGCGTAAGCTTTACAGCAAGGTCATATGATCTGGTGCGTCCTGGTGTAGCGCCGCCACTGGTCGGCGGCTTGTCAGCGATATCATTTCATCTTTACTCAGCCACAGATATGTCAGTTGTGCCGCTGATTACTCAGTAGACGTAGCTTCACGAAGCTGCCACGCTGGTCCTCACATCCATGCGGGAGTCAACGTCGAACAGTTTTACAAGAATACAGCAGCTTCACTGAAACCATTATCTTGCGTAAGCAGCATGCAATGTGTCAACTTTCGCGAGGACATCGCCGCCGCCAAACGGGAATTACTCTGCGCCTCGGAACATTAAAGCTGCCTGGGCCCCCGGGCTGCCAGTCCTGGCATGTCGATCGGTGGCGTACACAGTGGCGGCGTAGTTGGTCGTCCATCGAGCGGTGTCTGGAGGGACACCGGCGGCGAAATGACGATCCATGTACGCCTGCCGTACTGTGTGGTCCGACCGAAGGGCACGACGAACCGAAGCCTGCACGGGGTATACTTCTCCCCCGCCACCACCTCGTGTCCAAAGTCGTTATAACAAGGTGTCGCCCTAATGGGACGTAACACGACTGGCCCGCGGCGTGCTGTCCCCTGGTGAGTTATGTTAGTGTTTTGCGGCTGCTAGACCACGCGTGTGGAACATGCCAATTTATCTACGGCTGTGTGACAGTCTTGAACAGTTTAAACGGTTGCTCACGTGTTGCTCACCCATCTGTTTGGTGCTTGAGACCGCGGCGCTTTGTGACGTTTTAATTAGGAGCGTCGTGTGTAAATGATCTTTCTTACTTACTTACGTTGGATATGCGCTTGTTTGTGTTTCTCAGGTAATGATGGATCGGAGGAAGGACATAATATCAAAGAAGTCACCATCTGGTGCTGTTGCGAGTTCATCTGGCACATCATTGTCCGAGTACACTGTCAGTGTACCTTGTTTTCCTTCTCCGGTGTTCTCGTCACATTCACATGTACGCCACGTGTTGCCACAAATTCCGACGCGTGCGGGTCATCCCAGAATGGCTGTGAGTAAAGCGAGTACGAGAGATCCGTTTATGGGCAGAATGTTTGAGGGTGAGTCGTTTGCCGATGTTATAACGACACACAAACTTGAAGACAGTTTAGAACAGCCACACGTTGTTACTAAGGAACTCCATGATGACTCAAAGTTCTCCGATACATATAGACCAGAAAACCGTAAATCGTCTACCAGTGGAGGAATGAAGCTTTTGTCTGCTGAACATCGTGTTAATATGTTAGTGGATATAGAAGGAAGAAAACCATTATTATTGGAGGAAGATGCTGATAAACTCAGTTTAACCCGTTCAATCTCTCCATCTCACATGTTAAACATAAGTGAAACTACAAAGAAAAGTCCGATGTCAAAGTCTCCCACTGCCAGCAAGTTTGCAAGACTTGGACAAAAAGAGTCTAAGGATTTCTCTGCACTCATTGATGATTTGGAATCTGGTAGGTCACTGAAACAGAGTAAGCAAAGTAGTGCCATGGGTCCAGTGCAGCACAGTCTCCATTCCCAGTCGAGGTACTTGACAAAGTCTAGAAATTCTGGTAAGTCGTCTCTTTTCCCGATGTTTGATGACTCTGATTCAGATGACAATGGTAGGAGGGACTCACCGGTGGCAATGAACCTGTCTCTGGCAGCGAAGTCACCTCTTCGTTTGTCAGCTGCTACTGAGTCATTGCCGAAGTTTCCTGGTGCTCACCACCAAGCTTCTAGTCGTGGCAACTTTGGAGGCTCACCTCTTGATGCCATCATGAAAATGACACACATGATCAACACCAGTAAAAGCCAGTCAACGTCTTTCAGCGTTAATACAGACACAGTTCTTCCCACCGGCAATTTTCCACAGCGGTTTTCTGCCAGCGTTGCTCCATATCAGTCGGGTGGAGGTGCTTGGTCACAGGATTCTCGCATATTTGGGAGTGATAGTTTGCCAGTTCCGTCGTACAGTAAGATTGCAGCAGAGGGCATGTTAAAACCACCAGGCTTAATGAAAGCTTCTGATCCATTTGATGGAGCTGAAGCCATGACTGCAAGTAGTTTATCAGTGCCGACATCAGAGACCACAGACATGCTGTGGGACTCCTCCACTCAGCACTCGGCAAGGCAGACATCCCATGAGAAGTCAGATGAAGGTGCTGTACATTCACAAGTCTGCGACGGCAATCCCATTAAACTAAAAATTCGTCGTGGTACTCGAGGTGACAATTTGCAGCTCAGTGTTGTAACATCCAAGCCAGACGATGTGATTGGGAAGTCGGACGAGTTGACAGCTGTCCATCACCCTTCGCCACTTGCACTCTCACTACTTGGTGCATCCCCATCTCCCGGCCCAATATCCATTGGCACAGTCAAGTCCAAGTTGCCGGCCGCTGGTCGGGCAAAGACAAAGGGCGAACTGAAGAAACAGTTGTTTGAACGGAAAGAGCAGCGAATGCGCGCCGACAGCAGTCAAGCTTCCAGTCCTGGTGACAGTACAATGACGCCAAGTCCATCATATAGTCATGCAGACACTCTTAGTCCACTGACAGTGAATGTTGAAGGAGGCTTATCAACACCACAGCATAGTCCCAAGACCAGCATCATGGCAGTCACTTCGCCTACTGACAATGTAAGCATCATTTACTAGTTCTCTTTTATGCATTCACCAACCTACAGTTTTGGTGAATGCATTATGTTTTTAGTCGGTCCCATTCGTTTGTTTGTCCATCCGTCCATTCGCCCAATCATTGTTGCCACAATATCTCACGAACGGCTTGAACAGTTTTCACCCCGCGACGCTATGTTCATGCAATATAATACTGTCGTCACGTGTCTGTCCATCCATCCGTCTGTCCGTCTGCCCGTCTGTCACCCGTCAGTATGGTAACAAAATGCCTAAACGTGGGATGATGCAAACAACACCTGGGGACTCTAGTTTTTCTATTGCCAGCGATCTCGGCGAAATTCCAATGGGGTCACCCCCCAACAGGGGTGCCCATTAGGTTACAGTCGGCAATTTTCGACAACATCTTGCTATATCACAGAAGTGGTGCAAGATAGGGACATAGTTAGTTACTGTGGAACACTAATAGGAACTTATATGCAATTATGCATTCTATCAAATGGTGCTATTTCCGGTGACATTGAGTGATTTCTAACTACCCCAAAGTTTTGCCATTTTGTATCGCCTTCCGTATCTTCATACTGGGTAGAGATAGAGACTTCAAATTTGGTAGGTTGGTTGATAGTAGCAAAGTCCTAGCCCGTGGTTGACAAATTATCCCTGAAAGGGGCATGGTCGAGTCACGTGAACCATTTAAATTTTGGTTGGCACCAACTATATCTCTGAAATGGCTGAAGCTAGAGTGGTCAAATTTTGTATACATGTAGGCTATGTCAAGTCCCGGCATAAGGATGACAAATCACCCTTAATAGAGGCGTGGTCAGGGTCTCGTGACCCGCTTTAAATTTTGATGCTCCCAGTTATATCTTTGGAGCGGCTGAAGCTAGAATCAACAAATTTTGCATGCAGACTATATCAAATCCTAGCCTACAGTGCGAATCCACCTCTAAGAGGGGCATGGTCAGAATGACCCGCTGTTTGTGGAAAATGGGGTCGTTTGGGGCAGTTAAGGGTCACCCAAGATCACTGAAAATAGCGCCATTCGATAGCATGCATACGAGTTTTTATTAGCCTTCCATAGTAACAAAGTCCTTATCTTGCACCATTTCTGAGATGAGTGAGATATTGGTAAAAAAAATTGCCGCTTCTAACCTACCTCACCTTTATTTGGTACCCCTGCAGGGGATGACCCCGTTGGAATTTCGCCGAGATCTGTGGCATCAGAAAACTAAGAGTCCCTGGGCTATCGTATAACGTTGTTTGCATGATCCTCTTAGTAGAACACCGACTTGTGACACACAGACGGGCGGACGGACACTGGATGATGGCAAGTACCACGCTAGCGTTGCACAGGTAAAAACCAACCACATGTCCAAATTTAACCAGATTTTCTGTACATGAGTGCTACATTTAGTTTCTTGTCCTGGAATTCTAGGAGAATGTGTGAGCCTGGTGACTATTGCTACTGTTGCTTTGTTTATTCTCACAGTTTGCTAGGAACATTTAACAGCATCTTCAATGAATAGGTATTTGGTAGGCCCATTAAGTACGGGTGAGGTTTACAACTTGTGATGAATGTGTTAATTTGGGCGCACTTTCCTTATCAACAAATGCTGAGTGAGTATTTTCTGTGTAAATTCTTTATGCGGCTGTACTGTTATATTGCCAGCTTATCTGTGCTGCTGTGGAACTGTGAAATATTGCTTGTGTGACTTATTATTTGTCAATTTTGTGTAGACGTCTGGTGTGCAGTTTGATGTTAATGCTGCAAGGTGGAAGCTTGGTGACACGTTGTGGGCAAAAGTGTCTGGACATCCATGGTGGCCCTGTATAGTTCTGCCAGATCCTGACCAGTCTGCATGGAGCAAACCACTACAGAGTATGACAAGTTGCTTTCTGAATGTAACTTTGATAGACTGCTGACTCTGACGCTCCGCTGCTGACTGTCCCAAGAACGCGAAGCGAGCTTGCTCGCCGGGCATTTTCGGTTGCGGCCCCGTGCACCTGGAACTCACTACCATCTGACATTAGATCGTGCCGTACTGTGGACAATTTCAAACGACACCTCAAGACCCACCTGTTCAGACAGTATTAACCTGATGCCACCAGCGCCTCTGTATCTTTCCGGTGCTATACAAATCCTATTTTTTGTTATTATTATTATCATCATGAAAATACTGATGTCAATGTAGTGATGCTTGAGATAGTCACCGGACAAATCCTACCCCACCATAGTTTCACTTCTTCCTGCCGGACTGCCTCCACGGACTTCTGCTTGGACCGTTTCTGCTGAGCTATTCGGTTTTTGATTTTTTCCTTATTTTTTCGTTTCTGGGCCGTGCGCTTGATTAAGCTGGCCATCTCGACAGCTTTTGAGCACACGTTAACGTCGTTAATCTACCATATCGTATCGTAGATAGTGTTGTTACGACCACTGAACTTTCACCGCCACCGCGGTGGTTAGCTACCACCGAACCAATGCAGCAATTGTGGTGTTTTACAGTGTTCTCGGCGGTCTTTCTGGGCGCTTTTTCCTGAAAACTGCCCATCACTTCTGCAGCGTTATTTGATTGCTGCGTGAACACACGGCTGCCAGTCCCGCCACACATGAGATCAGGAGATCATTCGGCGACACCGTCTGCCCTCTACTGCAAATCCGCTTACCCACTCACAGCAGGGACAGTATTGGCACTGTACTTAGTGAGACCGTCACGACGGTTTCTCTTAGTGCGCCCTCACCGTAAGCAAGTAAGTAAGTAAGTTTATTGAAACAGACTGGCAGCTTTGCAGCTGAATAGATAAATACATAATACAATGATAAAAGCAACAATATACACAATACATTACAATACGCGTGCATTGAGCAATTAGCGCATTCCAGGACAACCAGAACGATCTTGAAAGCCACAACATCCAACTGTTTCCAATTAACAACCCTAGCCTTGACACGGACCGATATTAGCCACCGGCACCGCGGTGGCATGTCAAGAAAACATCGCCACCGACCGAGTTGCAAATTCATGCCACCGTAACAACACTAATCTTAGACAACACTCAGTAGACTACATACATACACACCTATGCCATTAAAATTAGCACAGCATTGTTACTGGCAAGCAATAGATATATGGGCCTAGAATTTCTCAGCATTACACCATAACTGGTTTTCCCAACTTCACTTTCACTTTTCATATCAGTCAGTTACTAGACTGTCAGTAACCCTAATTCCAACCGTAACCTTGCAAAATTTAATCAACTGTTCTGAGTGTTCTCTAGCTGTAGTTTCCCTGTTCCCCGAATTTAAAAAATCTGATTCCCAGCCAAAGAGCTATTCCTTGGCCAGTACTCTTTTTTGATCCTGTACAGACTAGGAGACTGAGTTGGCCTGAATAGTTGGTTATATACCATGGTGGCTATTGCAAATGGTTACCCATCTCAGTACTAACTGGGCTTGACACAGAGCAACTTTGGTTATGTGCATAATAGCGCTATATAAATATGTGTATGATTATGATTATGATGATAATGAATGTTTTCAGGGCGACAGAATGCGGTGCTCGTGCAATATCACGTTCGTTTCTATGGTGAAGAGAACGAGAGAGGCTGGGTGCCTGAATCATCAGTCATCAAGTTCCGAGGACGAAAGGCTTTCGACGAGTATGCTGAACGAATGGTTGCTGAACACCGGCGCGACAGGAAGAGCTTTGCCATTGGTGTTGGTAGGAAGCGTGCGTGGGATATTGCAGTGTCTGAGGCTGAGAAAGTGCACACATTGCCTCGTCGACAGAGAATTGAGGCTTGGATGCCCATTGGAGATTTAGAGATTCCAGCTGAATGCGATGGCAACTCGGAACAGGATTCTGTTGATGTCTGTAATTCTGTCGGCAAATACAGACACAGTCCTAAGGGCAAAAGGTCAAAGAGTGGAGATAGACTAGACATTGCTGGGTTGTCCAAGGCGGACCATATGAAGTTGCCAAAGAGTGTGCCAAACCAGAAGAATGCCCAGTTTGCTGTTTTCTGCCAGAAGCGACGGATTTCACTGAGACTGGATAATCCCAAGATATCTGACGAGGAGATCAGTTCCATGCTGACGGACGAATGGAGGCATTTGGACTCCAAGACGCGAGCCAGGTACATTCCGATGGGTTCTGATGTCATTCACCTGAGTGATGTTATGGTCTCACCTACTGCCAAGTCAGCTACTGATGGTCAGTTGTACTTAGAAATCAAGAGTTTTTTTTTGCTTTTTCAAAATTTAGAGTTCATAGTTAAAAATTATGTGAGCTAAAGATGTCACTGTAGTTTTGTAGACCTTAGTTGTTTCAGTGACTAGCATCTTAGACAGGCCTTGTCTTCTGTTGATCTCTGTCTGTTGCTTTACTGCATTCGTTTTCCTACACTTTATATATGTATTCACAATTTCCAGGCTTTGTAGCCTCCACACGATGATTGGATGGCCTCATGACGCTGTGGTAGCATGGTATATACAATGGCTCTGTGTTTATTTGTCAGTCACAAGTAGGGAGTTCTGTCAAAATGGCTGAATGGATCTAGCTGGTTCTTGGCGTAGAGGCTAGTCTCGGCTTATTCTATATTGTCTTCTAAGGGAATTCGGATATTTCAAAAAATAAGGGTACCTGCGGAACTTTGTCCCAAACTCTGAACTTAGCCGATTTTTCTGCCTTATTGCTATGGTACATCGATCGTTGCAAGTGTTGTCAAGTTACAATGGGCTGTTCGTCTGTGAGACTTGTTCTATTTACTGGGCATCCAGTTCAGCACCAATTTAGCTCTCTGCAGTCGTTCGTGCATTACATGTGATGAAACCAGTATAGTTGTCTTTACTGTAACTTCCAGCTATCTTGTCTGATTGTGTTTGTATAGATTCTTTTCTTTCACCAATGACTTGACACGCCAGTACGTTTACACGGGATCAAATGAGGCAGCATTTAGATGACTATCAATTAGCTGGTTTGTGGAATAGTGAGGGGCAGTTTTCAGGAAACAGCACCCAGAAAGACCGCCTTTAACACTGTAAAACACCGCGATGGCAATATTGGTTAACACTGTGATGGCGGTGTTGGTTTGGTGGTAGCCAACCACTGCGATGGCGGTAAAAGTTCGTTGGTCGTCGTTACTGCGATACCCACTCAGTTTTAGTTGACAAGTAATGTGGCCGCAGATGCCATGAAGTATGCTGACACATACGATTCAATGCACAATATTTACTACTCGGCGCGTTCACGTGTCAGCGTTGCATCCTAATTGTGGTAAACAACTAAACATCGAAATCGGACATAGGAATTTGTTTGCCTAAATATTGGAACATCTGACATCGGCCGTTTTACCTGAATTGGCCGTTCTCTAGTGTCGTCCTCTGGTAATGTTGAAACTTTGTGTTAACTGTTAGTGAAATGTTTGCAGAGCTGCAGAAGGCTGTAAAGAAACCGTCAAAAGCTGTACCACTGACGCAGCAGAAGATGCCAGATGTAAAACATGTGGTAAGTCTGTATATCTGAATTTTTAGGTTGACTCCAAGTAGACCTAATAAAGTCGGTCTCAAATGACTTTCCGTACGTTTGTCCATCCACAAAAAGTTCCTCCGATTTCAATGAAATTATGTTTGTAGGTAGAGGTCGATGAGTGATGCATGACGATATGCAGTATGACCAGATCCAAGGTCAAGGTCACGAGCTTTTCAAAGTCGGAAGTTCGGCCATTTTCAAAGGCTATTTCCTCCCCCATTTATAACTGTGGCTGGCAAATGACCACGGATTCTTAAATCAGGCACTACCAAAAGTGTGTCGGGCCGGAATTTTGATTTTGATCCTAGTTTTTGTGTCACGTGACTTTGAAGTTGGCAGTAAGTAGGAGTCGACCGCCAGTCCCATACAAGGCTAATTTATTTTCAGAGTAATGCGTATAGTGACGTGGACCTTGACATTGACACATCCTAACTGTACTGCATTCGGCCACGCACTGACGCTGATGCCGTCGTTGCCTGTCATCAGCTGCTGCTGCTGCCACGCCTTCCCAGTTGAGTTCCTTATTCCTGAGGTCGTTCATAAATATCATAACTCTTGCTAATAAATACTTGCCTTTGCATGAATGTATCCGTTAACACTACGTGTGATTTTCGTTTGTCAATAGTTACTCTGACATCGCCAAGTCAGGCCACGTCTCAACAGAGAAACCTGCTGACGATGGGAGGCTGAGTTGGCATCGGAGCCTATTACATACCTAGTTGGTATACCTGTAAATGGTCACCCATCTAGGTACTAAGTGAGCTCAGTGTAGATAACTTTATTGGTGTGTGCAGTGCCATTTCTGTGAGGCCAAACCACCACCTGTCTCTGGAATTGTCTGGAGCATTTTTAAGAGGCTATCTGAATGTCCTTCTTCACAGACACACAGCTGGAATTGCTGTACCAGTGTCGCACTCTACATAGCTGTTTTGTTGTGCTGACACCATGAAGTATCCGTTAAAAATGTGTCACAGTAACTGTTAGTATTCTGTTTGTTTTCGGCCAAATGATAGCTCCAATTGTTCTTATTCGGCTGAATAGTAAATTCCCCGTGTAATACAGCGCTACACCATTTCGATCGATTGCGTGGAAAGAGTCATCTTGTAAATGACTTACTGTGTGTCTTGGAGTACATTAATTTCTGCTCTCTTACTGGTTACAGACTGGGTGGCTGTGCATTGGTTTTCATCAACAAAATTTTGTTGATGAAGACCAACACACAGCTATGAAGCCAAGCATCTTTGTGTCTAGCTTCTGTCTTACAAGTCTCCGCTGTCGCTGACAGACATGGCGACGCAGTGACTCAGGCCCACCGTGTTGTACACAGATCTCAACGGTTAGCGTGATAAACTGGTGACCGAGACCGTCACCAGTTTACCACACTGACCGTCCACCTAAGTTGTTAGCACCTGAGATGATCAGCCATTCCAGAGATATGGTTGGTGCCTGTCAAAATTTAAATGGTTCACGTGACCTAACCACACCCCTTACAGTGATGGTTTACCATCCATGGGCTAGCACTTGCTACCATCAACCTACCTACCAAATTCGAAGCCTCTATATCCACTCACTACGAAGATATAAAAGGCAATACAAAATGTCGAAATGGGGGTGGTTTGGGGTAGTTAGGAGTAACTCAAGGTAACTGGAAATAGCATCGAGCACATACGAGTTCCTATTAGCATTCCATAGTAACTATGTCCCTATCTTGCACCATTTCTGAGATGTAGCAAAATATATTGGTCAAAAATCGCCGTCTTAACCTACCCAAATTCTGTTTGGTGCCCCGTTGGGGGTGACCCTGTTGGAAATGCGCTGAGATTTTTGGCATAAGAAAATGAGTCCCTGGGCTGTCGTATGGTGTTGTTTGGGTGATCCTGCATTTTGCCATTTTGGTACAGTGCCGGCTTGTGACAGATGGTCGGACGGACACATAACAACAGCTAGTACCGTGCTAGCATAGCGTCGCATGGGTAAAAACTGAAGCTTTGCATCTTGCTGTCTGTGTTGACGTGCAGAAAGATAAATCGAGTGATGCAGTTGAGCGCAGGAGAACAAGAAATGACATAGCGAATGACAAAACTCAGCGAAATGATCGTGAAACACGGAGCAGGACAGTGTCATCTGAGAAACCACCACACGATGGCAGATCAGAAACAGTAAGTAACTCACTCAGTAACCTATCTTGCTGTTCACATTTGCGGTGTAAATTGATTTACATATTTAACGGTTTCTCCACATACTCGTTTTGTTTTGTTTTTTATTTACTGCTTTTTGGTGACGTTTCGTTGGGTTTTTCCTCTACTGGCTCATCCATGTTGTAGGCTGCTACATAATGGGCTGGCTTGATGTTGTTGGTGATATCTTCTAGAGTAACGAAAGTTTAGGTACACTGGGATAGTTGTGTGCATCACATTACCTGATAGAAAGAGAATTTATCCTTGAAACTAGGAGCTTATATAGTTTTTTGTTTAATATTGATTTGCATTGCTACATGTAACTGCTTCTTAGTAGTGTGGGGCAGTTCCTAGGTGGCATGGTGACCCAACGGGTAGAGCATTGCGCGTGCGATCAACAGCTCGTGGATTCAATTCTACTTGGGGCAAAGCTGTGTAACAACCTTGGGCAAGTTGTTCACACCTATGTGCCTCTGTCACCAAGCAGTATAACTTGGTAACGGCCAAGGGGCGGTGATGCTCTGTGGCTGGGAAGGTAACCAAAGGCCTGATGGAAAGTAGGCCTAATGGCAGCCTACTGCCGGATGGATGACTTATAGCCTGCGGGCTGACTGCCTGTACACTGGGATCAGCTCTGGGCCCAATGCTCGGTAATGAGTATGGGAAGCCGTTACCTTTTTTAGTGTGGGGCAGTATGGCAGTTTGTTTTAGTGGTAATGATGTCACACACATCATCAAAGTTACTCTGCACAGTTAGCACTGAGATGGATGATGGTTGTTGGGTATACCATGTTCGTATGTAACCAGCCACCCAGTCAAATTCACCCTCGTACCTCTGAGTGCAGTGGCAGTACTGTTTGGCTTGGAATGTTACCGTAGATGTGGCGATGCATTGGCTATATGCCACAGAGTCTGGTACATATGTGCTGCTGATTGGGTCGTTGACCCATGAAAGAGATGAGCAGCCAATGCATGCTTATCTGTTTGCTACATCACTGTTTACCTCGCTTTTTTGTGGATGCCGATGTTAACTGTGTAAAATGCCTTTGCAGCATATTTGCAGCGATGTCACTCGATCATTACATTTTAGTAACTAGAAGTAGTCGGCACTCACAAGAGTTTATTGACTCACGCCAGCAATGTTTTTGTGACTCGTGAAATGATCTTCTGACCCAAAATAAATGAGAACTCATCTTCAAACATTTGTGTGTCAAGTTTGGTGATCCGAGCTGCTTTGGATTTTGAGATATTGTGCGCATAAACAGACAAGGCCGATTTTGCAACCCATATCTCAAAAGATATAAAAGCTCTTGAAAGCGTCCAAAGACGCTTCACAAAAAGGCTCCCGGGAATGGAAAAACTAACATTTCATCAGCGTCTCAGTATACTAGAATTAGATAGTCTTGAGTTACGTCGTGTGCGTGCTGATTTATTATTTACCTACAAACTGGTGTTTGGTTTGATAGATGCTAGTCTGCATGACTTTTTCATACCACGCTTCAACAAATGTAGACGAGGTCACTATTATAAACTGTACCTCTCAACCTGCAAATCAAACATAAGATCTAATAGTTTCAACTACAGAGTTATACAAAAATGGAACTCACTGCCAAGTAGCACTGATTTTACATCACTTAAAAGATTTTATAAATCCCTGGCTTTTGAATTACTGCTCCCATATTGCAAGGTATTTTTTATCTAGTTGTTCGTAACGCGTATAGACAGTTTTATGTTTTTTTCCTTTTTTATATTTATGTGCATGTAGTTTAAACGATTTCTATGCCAGTATCTATTTCATGCATATCAATGTAAGTGGCCTATCAGTCCTTTTGTTTAAGAAATTGATATACAAACACAAGTCACTGTGGTAACCGTGCTGTCAGCATTGTTGTTGTTGATGGTTCAGGTGGAAGAAGAAACCGTTGTACGGAGACGAAGCAGTCGAGAAATGAAAAACAAATCTGCAGCCAAGAGTCCGGATGTTGAAACATTGCCATCAAGAGATAACAGTGCCATGGTAATTGTTGTGTCTGCCTCACGTCGGCCATGTTGCCGTTTGTGTTTCTGTCAGTCATGGGTGGATTTATATGAAATGTGGGGATTAGGTAGATTATGGATAGAGAAGAGTTAATTAAATTTTGGAAGGTTAGGGCTAAGGTTAGTGCACCTGTTTCTCGCCGGTGACAATGTGGTACTGATTTCAATATGGCATGATGGAGGTATGCACTCTGTTTTGATTGTACCGTGGTTTTCTTAGTGTAATTGCTAGATGGGTCATAGTCTCACTGCCATGCCCACAGTTGGGCGAGATCAATTTCAGTAGGATCTGTAAAGCATCTTGTTTATCTGGTGTTAGCATTTCCTTCATCATGTATTAGAGGTGCTCTGCATAATTGTGCTGTATAATATTTACTTAATTTCTTTCTCAGTTACTTACTAATGATGATGATGATGATGACAATGAAGTTGTTATGGATGATGATGCATAGAGATGTCGTGATAGCAAGGACTTGTATCACAAAGAAGAAACTGTTGCTGTTACTTTTCCGCCAAAGAAACGACTACGCAAGTCTGTCACAGCTGATGACAGCAGTGTTAGACCTGCTGCTAGCGGCAAGGTGACAACAGTTATGTCCATTTGCAAATTTGTGTAGTTTAATTTACCTCTTTTGACAACAGTGGGGCTGGGTGTGGACTGGTGATGTTGATGCCCCATGTGGGCTCGGGGCAATCCCCCCTTATCCCTTCACTTCCCCACCTTTTACTCTATATTTTAGTATCTTATACTTTTCTTTTTTTTTCTTTCTTGCTTCATCTATTTTTTCCTTTTCCATCCATTCCCAGTTTCCATTCTACCAGAATAATCCCACTCCTTTTCCAGGCCGGATGTTGTAGGAGGCAACGAAACCTGGCTTTAGGTTTTTGTGTTGATTTTGTGTTATATGCATTTTTTAGTTAAGGATGCATGCTTGATTTTTTCGTATTTAATTTAGTTTTGTCTTTCGATGTGATAGTTGTCTCCCCCTATGGTAGCCATAGCATAACAATATAAATAAACGAGCCTCTTGATCCCTTTTCTTTTTTTGGGTGGCTGCTGAACAGATATATTGCTGATATATTGTTAATATATTGCTGAACTTCCTTTACTGAGTAAGCATAGCTCTTCACCTCGGCCTTTCGTCTCTGATATATAGGGATGTCAGAAATACGCGAATATGCTATTTCCGCATATTTAGTTCATTTCCGAATTTTCCACGTATTTTAGCAAAATGCACATATCACATATTTTTTCTGCATATTTTGGCCTTTTGTACAAAGAATATTAAAATGAAGGATATTAAAATATCATTTTCTAATACTGTTATTTTGAATAATTAATAATAAATATTCGTTGTGAACTAAATATGGCAGGTGATTATACTAAATAGAAGCATACTAGCAACGCACAGTAGAGCACAGTTAGTAGATGCGTTTTTCCAATTTCCGTTGCTGTGGTTAAACCCGAACGTATGATGTCAGTAATATGCGATCGCGGGCTATTTCCGCATATTTCTGCCACATATTTTGCATTTCTATGTTGCGTATATTTGGAAAAAATTCTGCGTATTTCTGACATGCCTAGATATAGCCATATTTGTGCTGAAAAGAGACGTTAAACTTTAACTAACTAACTAACTGCGGATGTTGACAAAATTTAACATCGCGGGATAGTTGATGTGGTGTCACATATGTCAACAAAATTTGACAGGTCAGTAATGACTTAATCTTAGTTCACTTGTTAAGTATTTAAAATGTGAAAGGTAAAAGAAATTTAGTTGGCATCAGAAGTGTTAATGTACATATGTGGATGTCTGACACTGATAGGCAAAGACAGCTGCTGAAGCGGACAGTGGTGACGATGAAGGTGATGATGAAGGTGATGAGAGTGATAGTGATGCTGCCGTCACGTGCCAAGTGTGTGACAAGCCGGTGACATCCACTGCAGACAGTGTCCAATGTGCTTCGCGGTGCAGTGGGATATTTCATGGCTTCTGCGTAAAACAGTCATCAACGACTGACAGTTCGTTTGAATGCAGCGAGTGTACCGCGGGTAATTGTTGACTGCAGTTGATGTGTAGGTATTTTGGTGCTGTTGGTTTTGTGACAGGAGACGTGTTAGTTGTCGTGTGTCAGATTAGGATAGGCTGTTTTCGTTGGTCGTTTTTCATTCACAGGACTTTTATCCGCTGTCCTGCATAGGCCACACCCACATAACTGTCACACGTGAAGTTTAGGCTACATTTTCACAACCAAATGTTGACAAATTTGTTAATAAACTTTGCTTTGTTTTCATAAATCACTCTTGATTGTGAAAAATGTTTTGTTTCTTATTCATCAGCCATACCAAGTTATACTGTGTGGAGTTGGAAGCAGCAAACTCAAAAGGAAATTCTAGGCAGTTATTCATTCCGGATAGTCAGATCAATGACTTGAAAGTGCCAGCCACGTCTGCAATGTATCCAGTCGGCAACTGGCAAAAATTTGACTGAAGCTGCACAAATTGCAGACAGATGGAAATGATACTTCTACCACGATGAAAGGAATTGAACAAGAATATTGGGAGTAAGAGCGTCCACCACTTCGTTCCAAGGTTGCTCGTGCCATCCATCAGACAGCAAGTCGCAAAGAAACAGGTCCTGATGATGTCCCAGCAGAACTGTTCAAAGCAGGAGGAGAGACCGTACTTGACAGAATGCACAGAATGCATGTGGTGATCTGGGAAACTGGCGAGTGGCCAGAGGAATTGATGTTCTCCACGTTCATCCCACTTCCTAAGAGAGGTGATCTTAGACAGTGAAAGGATCTGAGTGAAGACTGAAACAGAAATTGCAGACTATCAGGCGGGATTCCGACAAGGAAGGGGGTCGAGACCAAATCACAACTGTTCGAATACTGATGCACAAGGCACGCGAGCACCAGCCACCTCTCTATGTGCTTTGTGGACTTTATGCAGGCATCTGGCTCGATCTCCCATGATAAGCTCTGGGTGATTATGATGGACATGGGACATCATCTGCACTTGATTGATTTGCTGGCCAAACTGTACAGGAAACAGCTCGCTAAGGTCAAAATAGCAGGAACAAGGAACACTGTAGGAATGATTTCATGGTACGAAAGGAGTCCGACCAGGTTGTGTCCTTTCCCAGTACGTGTTCAACATCCTATCGGAGATGTCACGAATCTTCGCTGCGCTGATGACATCATCCTGTTGGCCACTTTAGAGGCAGAACTATAGGAGCTGGTGGATCGCCTAGACTGAGTCTACCGTAAATAGAGCTTACTCATCAACGTCGACAAGACAAATGTAATGGCGAGCAACGGCATGGCGTGCCACATAATCATTCAGAATGAGCCACTGGAGCAGGTACATTCCCGTACCTTGTGTCCCTGATTACAGAAGATGGTGAGTGTATGACGGAATTCCGTACCAGGTTAAACTAGGGCAGATGATCAGGGCATCACTGCAGAAAATATGGAAAAGTCACAGCATGCCGATTTCAATGAAGATACGACTGATGAAAGCGCTAGTGTGGCCTTAGCAACGTACGGCTGTGAAAGCTGGACACTCAAAAAGAATGAAGAAACACGTCTTGACGCCTTTGAGATGAAAGGGCTGAGAAATTCTGCGGGTTTCATGGACAGCAAAGAAAACAAATGAGTGGGTTTTTAAGTTGGAGAAAAGAGGGAACTGTTAGACACTTTCAGTGCAAGGAAGCTAGCATACTATGGTCACACCATGAGGAAACAAGGGAGTTACCTGAAGAAAGAGATAATGCAAGGAACAATGCCAGGTGCACACAGGTGAGGAAGACCACGTACGGCCTGGACAGAACATTAGTATGTGGACAGGACTCCTCATGGAAGAGTCGATCAGTATGACAGAGGAGAGAGATAAATGGAGGAAGTACTTGCACAGTGTGGCCATCCCTTGGTTCGAGGACGACTAAAGAAGAGAACAGACACATATTCTCTGGTGTCATTTTTTTTAGCCAAGTTGCACCTTGTATCCGATATGACGTATTGTGTGTAAAATCAAATAAACCTGCCATTTTGTTTTATTTTATTTGGTTACATGGCTAAATTTCTCTAGGAAAAGTTCTGGTCAGCTTTTATCGTTGTTTTTCTCAGTTCATCTTATGATTAATGAGATGTCAGTGTCATCTGCTGTCTCATTTGACGTCAAGATTTATTGTGTCTCGCATCTGATATGTCAACATTCGCAGGTTATTACCAAAAAATTTTCAACTGTTAAGAATTTTTTGCAGTGTTGAATTTTGCACAAGATATTCTGTTGCATCTTGTGTTTTTATATTTCAGTTTTTATACATGAGTGATATATGATAGTACACGATTTCTGTGTCAATTTTGAGACTTGAATTCGTGTTGCTATATGTTTGTGTTTTTGCTACTGCCATTTCATGTTTAATTTGATGACAAAAGTGTGTGTTACAGGTAAGATCAAGTGCTTTGTTTGCAAAGCTGTCAACTCAGAGGCAACCGTCAGATGTACAGATCAGCTATGTCATCAGGTGTATCATGTGACGTGTCTCCGCAGCTTTTTGCCACCCGATGAAGCAGCAGATGAACAGGCGTTTGTATGTCCACTGCATCAGTGTGCAACTTGTCAAGCTATTGGCAAAACTGCATTTGCCGGTTTGTAGTGTTTCAATCCTGTTGTTTGTGCTAGTAATAATAGGCCTATCTGGTATGCACCTGTGCCAATTTATGAGCCATTTTCCACTTAATTTCCTGGTGAACATGGGCTGTCTAGTTGCTGATGCTTAAAACTCGTATGGTGTGATACAAAATGTTTATCATGTGCTGAGAAGCTGATGTGGTATGTTGAAAAGTTCTTCGAACTTTAACTGATGTTATCAGTTTGGTGCAGACATTTTTTAACCTATACTACAGTCTCTCATTGTGTTTTTAATAACCTGTTACTTGGAAATGTTTCAACGTTGACTGTTATTTTGTGCTGAATTGCGTACTCTTTTAAGCGGCTGTGGAAGATGCACAGTTGTTTCTTTTGTAGTTGAAAGTCTTGTGCTTGTTTGCAGATGGTGACTGTGACGTCTACTTCCAGTGTGTGCGCTGTCCAACGGCATACCATGCCGACACGCAGCAGAAATGTGTTGCCGCCGGCAGCCAGAGTGTCGGCGGACTGAACATTGTGTGTCCTCGACACTTTGAGCCGGTGAAATCCAACACACATCACTCGCGAGTTCATACTACATGGTGCTGCATTTGCCAGCTAGGTAGTTTTCTCTCACTGCTGCAGCACTTTCAGATGTAATTAATAATTTAACGGTCGTCATTCTTATCTGAGCCCGGTGATCGTCTCTGATATAGCCGTATTAGTGCTGAAAATGGACATTAAAGTGAAGTTATTTTCTTTGCTGCTGGACATGATTGGCGTTTGGCCAGTGTCAGTCAAGTTGCTTGGCCACTTATCTTCACTTGTTCTCTTCCAAGAACACGTGACAGAAGAAAAATGAGGCTAACTAAGGTTCACCTGGTAATGATCGATGTCCCACTCAACACAAAATGGGCAGTTTTGGAGCCGTTCTTCTCTCCAGTCTCTTGGCATAGTACCTTGAAAACTGAACGTAATTCAAGAACAGGAAACATTTACCAGTAACGCAAAACAAAAACAAAACCGTTCAGAGCCCATAGTGGACAGGTTCACCTAGTAGAGTGCTGTTAAAACAGCGTGATGATGGTAATGCTGATAGCGGAACATGTATGAATAAGTTATCCATGGTTGTTACGTGGCGTTGGTGTGCTGGAATTGAAGTTGAGACACCTTAAGTTACAAGCGGTGATACGGTACCTTACATACTATGAAACAGAGGCTTGGTGAAGCTTGGCTGTCGTGTCTGAAACTGACTACTTACAGCAGTTGAACTGATGCATTTGTCTCACACTAAGTGTGTACATAACGTGATTGTAGGTGAAGAGTTGAGAGGCTGTGAGCTGTGTCCTGTCTCCTACCACGTCAAGTGCCTGCCAACTTCATCCAACCCACAGCTTTGTGCTGCATGCCATCAAGGCCGACCTTGCCTCTACGGAGATATGGTCTGGGTCAAGTTCGGCAGCTACCGGTATTACTCACAGCCAGTAGATGATGCAGTTTTGTAGTTACCAAGTTTTTAATTTTTTGGTAAAATGTTCGTAATTAATATGTTATATTATACAAATTGCTTTCCTGTCAGCAAAACAAAGAGCATGCATCCCATGAGAAACATGCTTCAGTTATCCCGAGAGGTTCTCTGGAGTGACTGCAAAAAAGACAGGTTAATTGAAAACTCACAATAGTGGTATTGTATGAGTTGCCAAAAAAATTAAAAAAATATAAACCGATTAGTGCAGGAAACCAGAACCAGCCCATGTAGCTCAGTGGTCAATGCACTTGGGCATCATGTGCAGTGGAGCATGACGCGCCTTAGGAGCCGGGTTCAAAGCTCGGTCCAGGAACATCCGCCTTCCACGAATGGCACAAGTGCCAATGCTCTTGAATGACCTTGAAGGTCACTTTTGTTGTTTGAAACCTTTCTGTTGTTTGAAACCTTTCTAGCTCCCATACCTCATGAAACATAGCATGAATTTACTAACATAGCTAATCCCTTTGTGATAGCTGAGCTTTTTGTTAGTTAGTGTACAAGTGTCAAGGAACTGACGTCAAGTGTCCCGTGACTCGGGATTCTGATGGTGGATGAGGAATGAATGAGGCAGTGGGTGATCCTTCCTCGCTGGGCGAGTGCTCTGATAATATTGGTCGGATGACAGGAAGGAAATGCATCTGTTAGCAACCGATGTCACTCATTCCTGTGCCTTGGCAAACTCAGGTTCACCTCAAAAACAGCCGTTAAACAGATTTGGTAGAATCGCCTCCGATTTTTGTTGTTGTTGTTTTTTTGCATGTTCTGGTTAGATGTCTACCCTATACAATTTGGACTGACTAGATA
>Ga0209363_1000202_pt1 | contig 20312 bp, 15 predicted proteins | sample WorMetexBAHAMAS3_FD_187385 | JGI IMG/M metagenome (GOLD analysis project Ga0209363, IMG submission 187385) | Marine gutless worms symbiont microbial communities from Max Planck institute for Marine Microbiology, Germany - Inanidrilus exumae... | ecosystem: Host-associated > Annelida > Digestive... | reverse complement strand
GGCCTATGTTAACGTTTCGGTGACGTCCTGTGACCTAAAAACGTCTCATCTCGAAATGTGAATGTCTCGTCTCGGTCTCGTCAGGTAAAGGTCTTGGTCTCGGGCTTTAGCATCTCGTGCCCATCCCTGCTTCCTGCACTTGTTCTGGAAAACAACCTTTAGGAATAAATGGAAAACCTGAATATTAACTTTACCCGAGCAACAAAGACCACTAGACTGTACAAAAAAATCATGGTCACTCTTACAGGTTTCAGAGACATTCATACCCGAGTCTACCAGTGGAAAGTTTGTTGTTTTTAACAGCTGCTTCAAGTACACTAAATAATGACTCCAATAAACTTAAACACTGCTTAAACACTACAAATAATATCAGCCGAACACACAAGAATAAAACATTAACAAATAACAACGTAGTAACTAAAATCAAACACAGAATTCAACAATTCATCAGCTGATCAACAAACACATGCAAATTTCCACATTTTATTTACATGTTCACGTGTAAATATTCAATCAGTCAATCAATCGATAATTTGCTACTGAGCCCCCACATCCGACGTTCAGGGGCGCCTCACAATAAAATATGCTAAGATAAAACACATACAATAAGCAAACTGCACGGTAGCCTAAGAATAAAACTTAGAAAATGAAAACAATGCAAGAAATATTAGCAGTAACTGATTTACTGGCACAATTTGACAATGATAAAATACCGGTTTGCGGTCAGCCACACGACGCATCACGACACCAGATGGTTCAGATGTGTCTTCCTCCTGTCATTATCAACAGCTCTATTAATGCAAGATGCAACAAATATTCTAAACATTCTAAACACCTATCTATCTAAGTTAATCAGTGTGTAAGTCACCCGATTTAGAAAAACAAAAATGTGTCATAGTCAGAGTTCTGCATTGCCCCCCAACTTGATGCCTAAAATTGTATATGACTACATTTTCCAGCCTTACATCGAAACAGATACCAGCATGCTACAAACTGCATCTCCGAACTAACGTTTTTGCAGAACCAACAGATGTTAGTTACGCAAACACAGAAGAGGAAAGAAAATGAATCTAAGTTTACGATGTGTAATGCCAGAAGAGCTGTCAAAAATGCAAGATAGTAAAATCAAATAACATAAACACATAAGATCCTGCATATCAATGGGTGTCTAATAGGAATAAAGGTAATAACTTATCATATAATATAAAACTGACTGGTAACAGAAACGAAACGAAATTCTGTCACTGTTGCCTATTACATTTACACGTTAGACAGGTACTAGAAAAAGCAGAGAACATCCAGTATAAATTAGCCCCGTACAGGAATAATGATCGACTCGTCGCAACTAAAGTTTCAGCCAAGTTCAAAGTTACGTAACACAAAAAAATGGATGAATATCAAAAATCTGGCCAGATCAAATTTAGATATTGTGCCCTAGTTTAAGAATCAGTGGTCAGATGCCAACTCCCATTGTAAATGGCAGAGGAGATAGCTTTTAAAAATGAAAGGATTTCCAACTTATCGGGTCATACTGCATACCGTTGTGCATCACTCATCAACCTATAGTTACATGCCAAATTTCATTAAAATTAAAGAAACTTTTTGTGGACGGACAGAAGTACGTATGGACGGACGAACGGACGGACGGACATTCGAGACCCACTTTATTAGGTCGACCCAGAAGAGTCGACCTAATAAAAAGGTGGACAGATTTTGTAGGACACAGTGTACAATGTTTAAACCAAACAATGTAGTCGTGACATATATAGTGTTTTCCATTATTCAAGACTGGAATAAATTATTTGCAATTTGTATCAATTTTTAAGTATCTGGGTCAAAATATTACAAACATTTCAAGTGACCACGATAATATCGACAAAGAAATTCAGCATATATTCATGTGTTCTAATAACATAAAACATCTGTAAAGTACTCGATTACAGTTTAAAATGTAAATAGTTTAACACACACTGTTCAAATGATTTTGACTCTGCCGTTATGTTCTTTGTTAGTTACATAAAGTATACATAACGGTAATAAAATTATAATACATCAATAACATTTTACTATCTACTAAGTTACTGAGCTTCATTAAGCTACACATTTCTAAACACACGAATTTATTAACATCTGTAGTGCACAACATGAACTCAGTACCTTCTTCTTCTCTTCAATTTTTGCTTTCACCTCTCTGAATGTTTTCTTACTCCTGGCTTTTACCTAAAAATTCAAGGTTGTTAATTCCAAATTCAATAGACATTACATCAAACACAACACAATAAACTAGGGACACAGAAAGCTGCTCCAAAAGTTGCACGTACATAACGAGATTTCAAACCATGATTCACATCAATACCCACCATTACACTATAACAGCATCTTCATTCTCTGCACAATGTTAAAGCTCAGCAAGTCCAATTATACTGTAGGTATTAGAGGTCTGCACGGGCCTAAATTCTTAGGCCTGGTCCGTTACCCATCAGGCCCACCCGGTTCTCTAAAAATCTTCAGGCCCAGCCCATTTTAGGCCCACATTAGATGAGGCCCAGTCGCCTGCAGGCTGCTCGGCCCATGCGGATCTCTAGTAGGTATGCCTTTACAGCATAGCACACATAGTACTGTTAGTGAACAAATGATATCAAACAATAAAATGGGATAAAACAATTTGAATACTGTTACCTTGAGAGTAAAATCAAGCCATTTGTCCTTGCCTTCCCGTCTCAACTTCTTACCTTGTTTCTGCAACAATAGATACAAACAAAGTTTCATGTCTGAAGTCACATCTATATAAACAACCTAAATATTACCTTGAGAGAGAAAGGTTGTCTGATATTTAAAGTCGCAACTATACCTTAATATTAAAACAACAACATCAAACATTTAGTTAAAAAGCTCAGCTGTTCATTCCTAGGTGCTCCATATCAACTGAAATTTTTGTTAAGTTTACAAAGGCTAAAGTTTACAGCAACAGTATGAGTAAGGTGTTCTTACAGAGTATTTGCATCAGATGGGCAGCATACAGCAGTGCAGCATGATATCCATTACCTTAAGCTAATGATGCAATGAACAGTTTCCGATGCTGGTTTCTAATAGTGGCCAGCCCGTACCTGAAATAACGTGACATGAATTTCCAGTACTGGTTTTTGCCAGTACCTGCTGCTGGTAACGGACAGAATCTGTCCTATTTTGCTACTGGCTGCTGGATTGAAATAGGAGCTCTGATTAGTTCACAGCATTTGTTTACATGCATGCTCTCTATTTAAGTAAGTAGACAGGGATGTAGTTTTCAACGCAGCTGCTCAACCTCGAGGCATCTTTTCACCGGTCTTGGTCTCGGCTCTGCCACGGCAGCCCTCTGCCTCCATCTTGCCTTGGTCTTGAGCCAAGTGCCCGGCCTCGGCTCAGCCTCGTTATTCTTCAGTACTAAGCCAAGAGACTAGCTGGGAAGAACGTCTCTGAAATGACCTATTTTGTGTCGGTGGGAAGCAAAACCTTAACTCAATCAATCAATATTTTTGGCTCCACCTCTGCTTGGCTTCAAAGTTTCCTCCTCGATCTTGCTAAAAGCACATGGTTTAGTTACATTTCAGTGATCTGTGGTGCATTCAGTGCATTTGGCAATTATTGTAAGCAAAAGACATTATTATTTTACAACTTACTGGTTTTATGTATCAAGTGTATTCAAGCTAATAGCTTACATACATCTAAATGCCACATCGTTTTAGTTATTAGAGTTAGTATAGCTTGCAATACCTGAAATGACCTTGAAGGTCACCTAAGGTCATCAGCAATGGCACTGATCAACAGGCCACTTATCGTTTCCATGTAACAAATTAACCATGTCTCTGCCTTACATCATTTCCAAGATATTACCACTCATTTAATATAGGCCTAAGTAACTACCTTTGATCAGTCCTTCAGTTACAGTGTGCAGTGTAACTGATGTCAGTATGATGAGAACATTCATTGCAAATAAAAGACTGCAAATGTTGGATACATCATTCACCAGAAACAAATTAACGGACCTTCATGTGACTGAGCCAGTCTCTGTATCGTGACTGTGTTCCCCAGGCATCACCACACATGTTCACCTCCACCTCAAACTCGTCAGAGAAGCCAACACCGGCATTCAGCATGTCGAGCCGGTCAGCAATGAACTGCTGGAATGTCTGCAGCTCCAGAACCTTACGCAGGAATTGCTGCATGTTTGGAGGTCGCGACTGAACGTATGAGTCACTGTTAAATGTTATCCGCTCTCCCGGCTTAAAACGCAGTGCATCACGATATCCACCTGCAGTGTCCCAGTCATCATTCACACTGTAATATAAAATAATTCTCATTAACACAGACATAAGTGTGCATACTTGCATGGGTTAAAGGCCAATTAAAAACCAGTGTTAGTCAGTTGCTCCCTTAATTTTCAACCTCCACTTTACTCAAAACCTATGCATCCTCTTTAAACAGACAAAGAAACAGAGATGCTGAACTACATCTCCACATATTGCATTTACACATCTACCATGTGTCTTATTTGTTGTTTAAATGAACTTTATTGTTTTGTATTAACTGCTGTTTATTTTGTTTTTTACTTTGTTTCTATTGTGCACTCGGGTGCAATCTCTCAACCTTCATTTGATTCTGATTTGATTCAACATCCTCCATAACACCAAACCTTCGTATCTTCCTCCGACATCCCTTTGTCTCACTCAATTTATTGCATCAGCCTACCAACTAATTTGCATTTTTTGACAATTTTAGCAAATGAGTGACTTTGTCACTAGAATAGCAGCATACAAGTGCACAGCTGGTGCTATGACCCACTTAACTTCTTTGTCCCAGTTTTACGGCCTGCTATGGTGACAGTTGACCTGCAGTTTATTACATACTGATCTCTCTGCTGGTAACGCCAATATACCTGTTGCAGTGCTGCTATTAGGCCAAGAGAGGCTGCTGACTGAACATAGATGCGCTGTAAAGTAAAATTATATAGAGAAAAATAACTGCTCCTAGTTTATCTAATGTTGCATAAAACAAACATTAGAACAGCAAAAATTGAAATACATTATAATAATGCAACACATGCACTATCACAATAAAATCTGCCAATTTCCACTTATTACTGTGTAATGCAATGCTAGCACAATACGTGCTGTCATCCTCTGTGTGTCCAGATCTGACCATCTGTCACAAGTTGGTGTTCTATCAAAACAACTAAATGTAGGTCATACAAACAATACCATATAATAGCAAAGAGACTCTTAGTTTTCTGGTGCCAAAGATCTTGGCGAAATTCAAATGGGGTCACTCCACTGAGGGCACCAATTACAGGCAAGTTAAAATCGGTGATTTTTTACCAATATCTCGCTATCTCACAGAAATGGTGCTTTATAGAAAATTGTATGCACTCTTATCAAATGGCACTATTTCGAATGACTCTGAGCCACTCCTATCTACCCCAAACCACCCCCTTTTCTAGATTTTCGTCGTCTTTCATCTCTGTAACCAGTAGAGATGGACTTCAGATTTGGTAGGCAGGTTGACCACAGCTAGCCTAGCCTACGAATGATAAACACTTTTAAACAAATGGTCAGGTCACGTGATATATTTTAAATTCTGGTGGCCCCTATCATATCCATGGAATGGCTGAAGCTAGAGTCGTCAAATTTTGCAAACGAGTAGAGCGTTAGCCTTGGGATGACAAACCAGCCTGAAGAGATATGGTCAAAATCATGTGACCTATTTTAAAATTTTTTGACTCCAATCATATCTTTGTAAAGGGTGAAACTAGGCACTGCAAACTCTGTGTGTGGAATATCGAACAGCACCAATACCAGTGACCTTGAGTGACCCGGAAGGTCACTTTTGCACTCTAAAACCTGCCTTGCTCATTACCTCAGGAAATATAGCATGTATTAGCTATAATATGTTTAAACATGAATTGGAAAGCACACGTTGCCTGTTATTTCCACTGTCTTATCAAAACTTATTCTTCTCAAGGCCATAGGCAGTTACATACTCTGTACATGTGGCAATATCTCGGAAACAGTGCAATACACATTGTTACTACAGATCACTAACAGGAAGTGATATATGACTTATCAAACAGCGAAACCTTTAAAATGGAATTTTTTGTATGACTGTTCACAGCTGACAAGATTTCAACTGACATTGCATGTCGCACAGTCCCTTTGTAATAGCTGAGCTTCTTGCAAATGCACATCCTACTGCAATACAAATAACAATAATGCCAAACTGTATTTAATAATACATGTATCTGAACACTTGCTACCTATTAGAGCAACCATTGCCTGGAGGAATGCTCGAGAAACTCCATCTCCAACTACACCATGCGCAGCCGACTTGTTGTCACCGAGATATGTTCTGATTTGTCGGCGCAAGCTTGACACCTACAAGCATGGTCACTCAACTGTTTTGTAGGTGTTGTAACTGGTAAGCTTGTGCACTCTTCTGCTTTCACATTTTCATAGTGACACTAGCAACATATACAGCTCTCAGTTATGCACATTTTACAGAACGAGTTAAGCATGTTGTCACAATTAGTGATCAGAACTTTTTTACAGTAAATCGTTAAACAGAAGCAGTCGGCTTTTATTAATACAACTGTGCCAGACCCAAAGCCTGTATTTGAGGCCCATTTCTATTTCAGATCTAGCTTCTATTAGTACAACAATGTTACAGTGAACTAAGGCAACATGTCGCTAAATGGATAGTGCATAAACGTTTAGAAATTACTCACTTATGCTGAACATTCAATATGGTTGAAATTGTTTATGCGGTATTGCAATGTAGCTTCTGTCTGAGGCTTGGTTTCTATTTGAGGATTTACAGTACATATCGGTTATCACTATGGTATTAAATCGGTATCTGTTATTGTTTCCATGACTAAAAAGCGAGGAGTACACAAAATACACCAGGATAGATTCTACAGATGCATCGATAATCGGCCGATAATCAGTATCAGCCGATTATCGGCCGTTTTGTCGATAATCAGTATCGGCCGATTAGTAAGCTGGTATCAGCTGATTGTCACTTACACAACTGGTAAGTACAAGTTTTTATTACATGGTGTAGTGTTGTTGCAGTTGCAGGAATTTGCAACTCGGTCGGTGGCGGTGTTTTTTAGCATGCCAATGCAGTGCTGGTGGCAAATATGGTTTATGTCAAGGCTAGGATTGTTAATCGGAAACAGGTGGGTGTCACATTGTTCCAGCTGTCCTGGAATGTGCTAACTGCTCACTGCACGTGACGGTAGGGGGTGCACTAAGTGAGACCAATGCGACGGTCTCATCAAGTACAGTGCCTAGACTGTCCCTGCTGTCCCAGCAGTCCTGTCCTTTGCAAGTGGGGAAGCGGATGCGCAGGGGAAGGCGGGCGGTGCGCTGAATCCGACTCACTCACCCTGCATTCACACTGGATCAAATGATGAGACATTTAGATGACTATCGATGCTCTGCGGAAGTGAGAGGCAGTTTTCAGGAAACCGCACCCAGAAAGACCACCAAGAACACTGCAAAACACTGCGATGGCGGTGTTAGTTTGGTGGTAGCCAAGCACGATGGCGGTAAAAGTTTGGTGGTCATAACAACACTAACATGGTGTATCCATGGTCGAAGCTACTGTGTTCGAAAGCGGGTGGGTAAATTTGAGCGCAAATTTCAGGGGAATGGGGCGTTGCCAACCAATGGCTGTTGGCGTCACAAAACTGCCACAAGTCGGCTGTTTTACGAAGATGGCTAAACAAGTCCTTGGGCTATCACATGGCGTTGTTTGCATGATCCTACGTTTTGCCATCTTCGTAGAACAGCCGACTTGTGGCAGACAGACGGACAGACAGACACACGATAGCAGCAAGTACCGTGCTAGCATAGCATCGCGCAGGTAAAAACTAAAGACTTGCTTGGTCTGCAGTCCGTCAAGTAAGTAAGAGTCCTCAGATAACAACCGGAGCCTAAATACATAACTTAAATAAAACAGCAAAATAATTTTTTGTTATATTAATCGGTAATCGGCCAATTGTTAGGCGCAGATTATCGGTCGACCGATAATCAGCCGGTGTCTTATCGGTGCATCTCTAGAAATTATTTTTAATGATGAAAGCGTTCTGAGAACAACAATAACTGCAGAGAAACTTACTACGTCATCTGGCAACAGTTCTAGATCATTATACTGTGTGGTCACTGAGCCTGCATCAATGTCAATAAGTACAACATCGCCAATGTCTGCCTGGCGGATTTTCTGCAAACATGAATGCCGCAGTTATTTAATGGCAAACAGATTTCTTAACGAAGAGGCACTGCTCGACCTGCCCATGTGGCTCAGAGGTCTAAGCATTTGGGCGCCATGTACAATAGAGCATGGCGCACTCAGTGGCCAGGGTTCAAACCTAATACTAGTCTTTTTAGAAAAGCATACAGTGCCTAATTAACTCATTACTTTTAGTCAAACTATTATTTCTGTTAATTTTTCGGTTATTTTATTGTATTGTACTTTATGTCATTTTATTCTATTCAGCGCCACTGTCCAGTATTGTAAGCGGCACTATACAAATTCATTTTGTGATTTGATTTGTCCACCTACCAAAGAGTTATATCAAGTAATTCCTACACACATAATGAACAGGGAGATAATACCGGGCAGTAAAAAGAGGGTTTCATGGTGTCCTCTATAAACTGTGAGCATTGCAGGCAACTTGATCTAGCAGCATCAAGGTTGTCTGCTGCGCTGGCATGAGTCGATAAATAGACTTGGCTGGCGTAACACATAGTGCCAGACAGCAAGCCATGCCTAGAAGGGACGTGCTATAGAAATACCCGACATGCTGCTCACTCCTACTCAACCCGCCTTCCCCACACGTCATGCGCACACATCTCACACACTTACCAATTCCCATCTTCTCCCTGGGCAAGTGCACTGGACCGCTACATGGTCTCAGCGCTAAGGTCCAGAGGAGGCTGGGCCTCTGCCCGCAATAACGAACGAATGAGGCACTGCTCTCTTGCCGCTTGCTTCTGAACATCCGTACCTAGCCTTCATCACAGTCTCAACTCCCGACCACAACAAAATATCCAGCCAGTGCGTTTTTCAACATCGACGACTGCCTGAAGACATGCCTGTTATAATCATCTCTTGCATCAAAAAACGTCTCTCAGCACATCCAAAACAACTGACTCAAGGTAAATTATAACTGTAACTGAGACATTTATATTGTGCTCCCTACCAGTACACAGAGACTTAACTCTAATAAACAGCACTCAGACACTTAATGGATAATAAAATAAACTTTTTATAGACCAGCATGCCAACTTCCAGTCATCATGAAGTAATACTATCAGTAATTTAGAATTTATAACAGCGTGCATTAATAAAAGCAAATTTACCGTCATTAGAGATGAGTGGATTCCAATAACAAATGGCATTGGTGCACTGTAAGTACAAGCACACATCAAAATTCATACAAATAACAAATAAAAATCACAACACTAAAATATGAAAGTTACAGACCAGTAAAGTCTAGATAACACAATAATGGTAAAACAAATCAACGAGCTGCATAAGTCATAAATGTGTGCACATGTTTTTTAACTGCATGCTAACAATTATGACATTAAAGAACTCTAACATGAAAATAATAGTGAAATGGCTATAACTTACATTTGAGTCTTGACAATACATCAACAATTTAGTGCTGGCCAAATAGGTAACTGTAATTAATACTACTGTACAACACACTATATTTATTACAGTAGAGTATGCAACTTAAGTAGCCACTGCCTGCATCATTTGCAGAAGTAGTATGACAAGTTTATGACTTTTAAATCTATAAAGTATGTGGCAAGTAAAATTTAAAATAGCAATGCATACTACCAGATGATATAGTGTTAAAAACTTACAATATTGGTATTCATTGCCAGCCTATGAATAAATGTGAAAAGGTGAAAGCTAGTCATTAATATCAAATACTGGAAAGAATTACCAGCTGTATTCCAGCAAGTGTGGTGGTAAGACTGGAATGTAGAGATGCTGCCTGCCAGACAAAAATTACAGCATCTGTCACACCTTATGATGACTTGGCTTAAAGAGAAAAAACTTATACCTTTACATGTATGTTCTAATAACATTTTCACTCTGCAAACCGATTCCATCATTACTGCAAACTACACTAAAATAAGTTGACCGAGTGACTAACTGAAACATATCGACAACAATGTCTCTCAAACACACACAGCATGACTCAACAAAGACCAAAACTAAAACCACACACACATCAAACCATAGTGAGTATTTTTGACCACACAGAAATCAACAACTGCACTAACATTTCCCTATTAGCAACAGAGCACGTCAAACTGGCAAAATTTATCAATAAAACAAAAACTAAGCAGCAAACTGACCAGTGCATTGGGTATATGAGTGCAGCTGCACTGTGAACACAAGCCGTAAGACGACCGAGAGTCTCGGATATCATAAGAATGCGCCGTTCATTGATCATGCTGCATAACAGACCACACACAACAATGGGTAAACAGAGAAGCAGACTCATCCACAAGCCATGGTCCAGACCACAAGAACAACAGTAGCATTAACATGACATATGCTTCACTTCTGGTTTAAAAACAGGCATAAAGCAACATAATGGGCTACTGTACTAGAGAAAGTATAATCTTCAAAACAGTTAACTGCAATTGTTTAATCAATAAACAGATATCAACAAACAGATATCACAGAATGCATTTTCGTGGTTAAAAATAACTTTGCATCAATTTGGACTGCTATTATGGTATCTGCTTATTATGCTGTTATGTGGCTAGTTATCAATACAATCGGAGTCAAATACCAATGCTGCCATAAAACCACAGATAGGTCATCATGTATGATACAATTTAATATTAACACTGAAAATCCGTGTTGTAAATAGTCACAATATACTGCTTCTACGATAATTCAAAATGAGTTTTACCTTGCAAAAATATTCAATAATGCCACCACACCAAGAGTGTTAATAAATTCAGTAAAATTTCGCTACAACAAAGCAAGCATAAAACCTTCATAACGCACTTCATTATTGATATGATGTGACATGATGATGACGTGACTATTTACAGTCACTGTGTACAGTACGGAGACTGTGTTATGGTACACAGACGGTAGGCAACACTGTTGAGAACTCCAGTACGTTCTTCCTAACCTGAATGCGCTTGTTGCCATCAGCAAGGGCATGCAGGCAGTAAAACTCTGCACCAACAAAATCCTCCAGTTCATAATTGGGGGTGCCGACTAACATAGGTTGACCTGCAAAATGGCTGTAAAATTGAAGTGTGCTGTGTGTTCATTTTACTGATTCATAAAATGACCACAGTATTGAATCCCTAACTCGTGGTCCAAGAATCTTGGACCACGAGTTAGGGATTAAATGTTGTGATTTTTAACAGTTAAACAGGCTAAAGGAGTTGTTTTACACTTAATGTCGGATTAATGGAGATTCTTGGAGCATGACCTTTTGGGAGCAAAGCCTAAATTAGAGTATCTCTGGAAAAGTAGGCAAAAATAAAGCCAAATTAGCTGTAACAACAGACACAACAACAACTGTTACACTTAAGAGTTGCTGCTACTATCATACAGACAGTCACAATCACTACTCTCACTGCTGTCATCAACTGAATTTTTGTCAATGTTGTCATTAGTACCAGTGACTAATCAATGTATCAGCCAATTGGCACCATCGATACATAGAATCTGTTAAACACTCAACATTTTGTGCTATTAATTACGTATTTACTCCCAGTTTTGGCTGACAAAAATTGCGGACTGTTTGTACAACGGTGCGAAAATTAGTGTTAGAGTTAGTGTCAGGTAAGGGTCAGTTCTCAATATTGGCTGTATCGGCAACTGTTGGCCAATAGGCCAATGCATTAATTAGACACACCACATTATTACAACCAGCTGACAACATATCACCTGCACTTTGCATATTTTGTGAAAGTATTTTAGCTGTCAAATGCATCTTTAAAATGTTGCCATCATTGTTATTATTATGCTTATTTTAAATTCTACAGCTGTCTGTCTGTAAATACAGTCGTGTCTTGTTATGATGCGGTTTGTAGGCCAACAAAGCAGAACCATGTTACACTGAAGCACACTGTTAATTGTAGCCGACACTCGTTGATGTCAATCAACCTGTATTTGTATAAGCTGTGACTTGGAACACTGGGCAACTGCAGTTGACTACAAAACAGCAACCTAATAACGAATGACAGTGGGTCACTTCTGCCAAGACCAAACTCAGTCTGAGAAAAAACTAATCTGAATGGGTAAAACCTAGTTTTAGACTGAGTTCAGATTAGACTTTGCTCCAAAACCAAAATCTTATACCAAAATCTGAGACCGAGGTCTTAGATGGTCTTAAACCAGGTTTCATACCAAACGTCCAATCTCAGTTAAACGCAGATATATTTTGCATTTCTCAGTGATATGACTGTCTGACTGATTAGACTGATTTGGCAAGCTGTTCTTTTACTGTTAGGTGCTTTTGGTTCACCACAGTCACTAATTATACTGCCAGCTACAACATCATCACTGACAAGTTTGTTTATATTTGTTTACGTGACAGATAGTGGTTTGGTGTAAGACTAAAGTCTCAACTCAAAGGGTTTAGTGACCACTGCCTATCTAAATGCATTAGATAGTCTTAGACTTTGGTTTCAATCCGGATTGCCTAGATTAAGTTCGGTCTTAGAGCAAACTTTGTCCTTAAGCTTTAGTCTAAGTGATAAGTTTGGTTTAGACTTTAGTTTAAGACCAAACTTTACCATCACTTTATATTTTGCATTAATTAGGTGTCACAGCAAACTTATGGTCTTAAACTGAAGTCTTAGACTTTGGTCTAAGCGAAACTTAAAATGACTGAATGTATGTGCTCATTGACTGTGATGACAGTTAGTTTACACAGTGCACAACAAGTTAAAAACCCGATGTACACGCATATAACTGTACTAATGGCCGTCTGTGTTCTGCTGGTTTGAATGCTACTGAACAGTTTACAGTACAGGCCCGCATAAAAGATTAGTTAGTTAGAAACGTACAGATTAACGTGGCATGAGCAAAAGTGCTTCTAGTACACGGTACACAAACTAAAATTACAGGAAAGACTTAGTGAAAAGAAATGTTTTTTATGTCACAAGTCACACAGTTAACAGCGAAGTTAGTAAAAGTAGGGTAATTTTTATGCTTTTTTGATGAGGTACTGGTCATTTAAATTTTCGCTGTAACCTTTATAACAACATTATCACAACTGTTCTGCAGCTTCTGCCATACGTTAAGTCAGTTACACACCAGCCAGTGACGACAGCAGTCTGCTGTTACAGCGTACATATCTTAGATCAATTGACATCTGATGCCTAGGTGTCTCACTTACTGCTGAATCAGCCAGCCACTGGGGTTGGGAGGAGTGAGAGGATAGCGGTTGAGAAGAGACATATGAAGTGAGAGAAATGTGTCCGTTTCACAGCCATTTCAACTGGCATGCTCAGCATTCATTCACGATGACTCAGTCACTAAGTCACAATATACACAATAATTGAGTGCGTTATAATGGAGCCAAACTTGTACTAAGCTGGATTATAATTTAATAGCAGTACTTGACACTAAAAACTGTCAGTAAAACTGATTTAATATAAAAAAAGATTAATATATGACAGAATGTTAGAATGACGGCACAAGAGAAGTGCGAATAGTAGTTGCCGACACTGTGAGTTATGTTTAACTGGCCTGATCGTGGGTTTCACCGGATTAGGCTACGTCATCAAAAACAGAACCTTTGAGGATAACTAGAGCAGATGCCATTCCAGCTGCCGAAGCAACAGTGTCAAACCACTGAGAGAAATGCATGTACAATGACTTTTTCTTTTATATGTTCACTACATAGAATGTTGCATACGTTTTCTGGAACTGAAGGCAGGTGATTCTGTACAGGACACACGAAGCTATATTTCTGCAAAATATACATACACATGCCACCGAGCATGACATTTAGCACCAGCCAATGTTGTGTGAGGTAAGTAAACTTAAGCATTCAAGCTATACAACCACATAGAACCATCAAAACATCAAAATATACAGCTCTTCCATTAAATTTCATCAATGAACTTCATTTTTGTTACATGTACTGGTGTTATGGAGCCACATAGAATGCATATTATTATTAGGCCACACTGCATGCACTCAGTACACAAGATACAAGCCTATTGGTACACAGAGACCGTCTTGCTGCTGCTGCTGCCTGACATTATTTGACACTACTAATTTACTATCTCAGGCAGATATTACTATCACACGGCAGTTTGGCTTAGTGGGAGCAACAAAGTTACTCTGTGTCAAGCCCGGTTAGTAATAGGATAAACGACCATCTTTAGATGGGCAAATGACACAGTATGTAACTCGACCTCCACAGGTAGGCACAGTGACTAATGGCAATGGTTTCAGCTACTGCTAGGAAAGAAACACCAAGTTACCAGGACTGCTGGCAAACTGATCTGTCGGTTAAAGATGCTGGTTATTAAATGAGCCGGCCATCTGGCCTACATCGGTCATATGCTGGCTTAAGTGATCTCACAACCCTCACTGGTTCAACACACTGCAAAAGGGAATGAGCTCCCTTGCTACGGACCTCGGTGTATGTGAATGTCTTCTTCTATCTCAGGCAGCTAAAATATGCCACCTGCCCTGTAAAACGAACAAAATTCACTGCCATCTTCGGAGACTTTTAAATACTACAAGTAATTATGCTATAAATGTAGCTAACCTGATTTATACTGACATCAGCAACGGACACCGGTTCACCAGACTTAAACTGCTTGACATCATAGAGTAAGCCCAGCAATGGAAAAATAGACTGGTTCTTTACATCATTCAAACAATTTGACACATGATCCAGCAGATCATAAAAGACTTCGTGCCATGGTAAACAGCTACAAAACAAACCAATGATACAAAATTCATTACATAGTCTACAGTTCAACAGTAAACTGTATGCATTGAATGCCACAATCCAGTTATAGGTTACTCCACTGTACCAGATATCACAATTCTCTTCAATCAAGTACCAAGATAACTTCGGCATCTCCAAATGAAAATTTTTTACTAACTTAACCTACCTCCAGTTAATTGTCATTTTCCAGATAAAGTTGGTTCTCCTTGGTTTTCTTCCTACACTTGTTCAGGAAGAAACTGTTGGGGAATAAGTGGCACGGGCGTGTTTTATCAACTAACTAACACAATATTAGTATGTACCTGACAAAACAGAGGCAGCTGTGTGGTGGAGAACTGGCCAAGAGACGACAAAAACCGAACTTGAACTGGCTGTTAATATCCGTGAGAACGAATGAAAAGTACTCAACTGGGTGGCTACAAAGAACAACAGAACAAAGACAAAGGCAACAAATCAACTGAGTGCACTAACAGATGACTGACAGCAAGCAAACAACACCATAAAGAGTAATAAGAAAGATACTAACAGCCACGTAAAAACAGTAATATTAGAAATTTTTCCAATGGATCTGACAGCATACCAGAGATATAATGGCGGTCGACTCTTTGCAACTGACGTTTCTGCCAAGTTCAAAGTTACGTGACACAGAAATATCAAAAATCAGGCCAATCAAATTTAGATATTGTGCCCTAGTTTAAAAATCGGTGGTCAGTTGCCAGCTCCCATTGAAAATGACAGAGAAGATAGCTTATGAGAAAATGGCCAGATTTCCAACATTGAAGGGCTCGTGACCTTGACATTGGATCGGGTCATACTGCATACCGTCGTGCATCACTCATCGACCTCTACCTACACGCCAAATTTCACTGAAATTTAAGAAACTTTTTGTGGACGTACATACGCACGTATGGACGGACATTTGAGGCCATCTTTATTAGGTCGACTCTGTCAAACAGTCGACCTAAAGATACTGACAGCCACGTAAAAACAGTAATGTTAAAAATTTCTTCCAGTGGACTTGACAGTATACCAGAGATAAAAAGGGGTGCAGAACTAAAGTAAACTGTCATATGCTGGATAGCTGACTGTGGGTGTGTGTGGGTTTCAGACACTGCACAACATATGAATTTTGACTACAAAGTATTTGGCTGTCCCAACAACTTCAAGATTCCATTCAGCAACTGGGACTTCTTGACGCTAACATCTGAGTGACATCAAGACTAAAGTTCACACGAATTCTGGTTACGGAACTTACTGCATTTGCCTGAGACCCTGTAGTTGATCAAGTTGCTAAATCAAGTCAACTCATAACTTGCCAACAGTTATTCAAGTCGATCATAGTTTTTCAAAGTCTAGTTGATCATAATGGTTCACTAATCGACAAATTACAGTAGTAAAATTTACTTACTTATTTCTTGTTATTGATCACAGATGACTGGAGTGAAGTTTATGCTGTAACGCTCCAAAAGAAAGTACAGTGCAGTGCAGAGTTCAGATAATCATTGTAACAACACTTAGAAAAATTTTCTGTTATTACGTGGTAATTGGGTTGAACTGAAAGACAGCACATAGTTAACGTGGAGTCAGAAACAGCATACGAACATGTTCATTTTTGGCAGTTTCGGCACAATTAATGCCGAAGACTTCCAAATCATACCAAATTTATTTGTGCAAACTAAGTACATTTTGGTTGCTGTCACTGCCAACTCTATCCAATGCTCCATCGTCCAAGTGCGGAATTTTCTGTCAGCAGTGTCAAATTCACATAAATACACATAATCGTATCATCCTCTGTTGACCCACAAGGGATTATATTGAAAATATTTGACCACAGTGTTGCAAGTAGCTGAACCACTTGACAGTGCCACATGTGACTGATGAGGGTGCTATGCCCGACGACCATGCTAAGCCGCTGACCACAGAACAATCAACTCAACTCGGCAGACTTTATAAGTGACTTGATTGACTTCAGGGCTGCCAAGTCAAGTTGGCCGTTCTGAGGTCAACGAGTTGGCAATCACTTACATATTACTAAACTGTCCTGTCAAAATATTTGGTCATTCAAAACTCTTTAAACGAGCCCCATGCAACCAACAAGTAACGTTTACCACCAGTATGCAGTATGCAGTCTACATACCAAGCTTGGTATGTGCTGTAAGGAAATGCAAATTTTGGAGCAGACTTCAATACTTCCTGCAAAAGAACACTAACAATTATTTTTTTTTAATGTGACTGGAGATAAAAATCACTGATCAGTACTTACTATCTACTGTATCATTATGCAAGCAACTTGAACCCATCTAGTTCCTAGTTTGTACAAAATGAACTCCTTGCAGCTGCAATATTCCAACAGCAGTTGAATGAAAGCAGTAACAGTAATAGTAGGTCTATAAACAGAAATATGGTCAAGTGACATATGAGCAGTGACGTGATTGGTTATTGAGCTACAGTAAGTAACGCTATTCGTTGCATGTTGCTTGCGACTGCCAGTGACTTTCTACAATCTTAAATGGTCACATTTCGCTTGTGATTAGTGGCCTGTCCCATTATATGACTGGCAAATCATGAATCTATTTCACACCGATCAGCAATTATAATTCAAACCTGATCATTGTATTCCTCAGGAAATTGCTGAAGAATGCACGGATGCTCGTCATCATTGACAGGCTTTGCCAGTTCAAAAAATGCTTCAAACAGGTGCTCTGGGTCCAACCTACACACAAACACACACCCACACACACAAACACACATACGCCAATTTTAAAGGCCAATTTAAACTTGAAAGTGGACCAGTTGCCTTCTTAATCTTCTTCATCAACCAGTGCATCCTCATGTATCAGACTAAAACTTCAATGTCTTCTTTAGCACCAAGCCACCATGTCCTCCTTCGGCATCCCCTCGTATTCTGTCTTGTACACAATTTTTGATCGAATCAGTACCGTTCTTTACATTCAACATGTCCAAACCATCCAAGTCTACGTCTTATGCTTAACAACCTTAATTGGGAGTCAGTGTTCATTCAAAGTTGGGTTCACTGTACTGTGCTTCTTGTTTTCGTCAATACTAACCAAACTACAGACTAAAATAACATCACTTCAAATAAACTGCAATGTGTGCAGTAGGATGTGAAAGCCAATTCATCTAAAAGCAATTTCTTTTTACAGTTAACAGGACCATACTATATCACTTACACTTATACATTGTGGTCCATAAAAAATGTGCCAGTTATTTTCACTATAACTCCTGTATTTCTCGGTTGACCCAATGGCAAAAAGCAGGAGTCGATCCAAAACCAGCTTAAAACTAAAAGCATGAAACAAGCTATTACTGCATGATGACAAAACAACACTCCAGTGCAACCACAACTTCATCACATTTTACCTAGTGTCACATAAAAAATTTTAGTCATTATCAAGACCATAATGCTGAAATACGGACCTGACACGAGAACCCATAATTTATTCGACGCGATCCAAGACCATCAGAGAACTGTAACAAGTCTACAAGAATAACAGTGACATGTCTCACACACTGTCAATACAAATATGTAGTCACTAAACACTGGTTACTAACACAGCTATCATGCATGAACTACATTTTTCTGCAAATATAACTGCGTGTCAAAGACGATGCATAATTCTTAGCTCTAACTTCACGCGAGCACTAAACTACTGATCACAGTGATAATATCATCTTCTACATTCACATACTCACAACAGAAGTAACAGCGGTAATGGTAGTGAGTGCCATAAGACAGAGGCTAATCTGACAACAGAATCAGGTTTAAGATGCACAGTGCAACCCCAACCATCAACAAAATTACTGCACTGGTCAAACAAGCACCACATGTCGACATGTCTGCTGTTTACTATCTGCAACCTTTGCTTGTGACTGACTGCATGTATCAATGGCTATCACTGGCTTTGGAAAATTACGGAAAAGATGTAAGAAACAGAACGTAAGTCTATTTTGTCACCATGACACTTATGGAAATGGCAGACGACTGCTATACAATCTACGTTGGCACAAACAGCAACCAATGTAACCAAAAACTGCTATGGTACGCTGATTGCTCCAAAAACTAGGACAGACGTAAATTTTGATACACTGCACAATACCCATAATTTCTGAGTTCTCCTTGGATAAAGGTACACACACTAACTGTTCCCATAGGCTGTACCTAATGCACTCGACAGTCATTCGTCTATATGGTGCTTTTATCACAGATACAGCACTGAAAAAATACTTCGCATAGGCATTCATTATCTGGGGTTAAGTAGGCTTCACAATAAACATCCCGCTGATAAATAGCTAGTCCAGTCTACTGCAGTGTTTCATTGCTGCTTGTAGTCCACTTTTGCTTGGGTGACATGACACTTCCCACAGTGACATCAAGAAAAAGTCTAGGATATGCCAGCATTCTTAGACTTCCAGAGAACCACACACTAAAAGCCAGGACACCTCTGTTGGCTATGAGCTACATCTGGCAGATCTTATCAAACTGTTGACTTACGTTATAACACTTTGCTTCCATATCATCCTGCTCATATTCTGCACTCTTCTGACTAGTAACTTCACCAAAACCCATGAATAAGTAAGATCAATGTTCCTTCAGCCACGGTTTACCAAGACTGGACGAAAGCTCCATAGCATATCCACTTCAAGGTGGTGATCCATGTATTTTTAGGAATGTGCTGCCATTTGTTGAAGTGTCATCCCAAACTGCAGAAGTACAGCCATTTTCAGCGGTGATATGAATTTTGCTGCATGTTTCGAAAAAAATGTTCTAAATTGCTGAATGCTTATTTCTCGTAAATGCAAATGTCAATCTCATAAAAACTACACCTGTATATTGCTGATGGCAAGTGCTTTCCATCAACGTATTGCATAAATAAAAGCATAAGTGCAGGGCTGAAAGTGCAGTTAGGTGGGTAAGTAGGGTTAGTAAGGTTAGAGTTAGGGTTTGGATAGCCTAATCCTAGTATCATATACGTAGCTGAGATTAGATGAACATTTCAACTAGGGTTAGGGTTAGTAGGGGGTAATTGTTACTGATAGGTCCGTCCCTGGAAACCGACGTTTAGCCAGTTACTAACTTGCAGGATACTTGCAGGATACTTGCAGGATGGCCGCTCCGGAATCTCCGTGACGGCCTTGGGGTCGAGCAGACATCAGTCCATAAAGAGACCCATCTTCTTTGTACGCTCTCTTTCCAGATTGCTTTTAAAACCATTTACTGTCTTTGCAGTCACAGTTTTGTCTTCCAGCATATTCCATCTCGAGACAACACGATGGGAGAAGAAAAACT
>Ga0209363_1000201_pt1 | contig 20324 bp, 19 predicted proteins | sample WorMetexBAHAMAS3_FD_187385 | JGI IMG/M metagenome (GOLD analysis project Ga0209363, IMG submission 187385) | Marine gutless worms symbiont microbial communities from Max Planck institute for Marine Microbiology, Germany - Inanidrilus exumae... | ecosystem: Host-associated > Annelida > Digestive... | reverse complement strand
CGCATGTCCCGTTCTCGAGCGGTGGCATAAACTCGACAAAAATTAACAAAACTAATAAATAAACTAGTCCAGTGCGGAACTGACGGTCGAATCTTTGCAAGTGACGTTTCTACCAAGTTCAAAGTCACGTGACACAAAAACCAGGACAAATATCAAAAATCCGGCCCGACAAAATTTAGATATTGTGCCGTAGTTTAAGAATCAGTGGTCAGTTGCCAGCTCCCATTGTAAATGGCGGAAGAGATAGCGTTTGAAAATGGAAGGATTTCCAACTGTCAGGGCTCGTGACCTTGACCTTGACCTTGGATTGGGTCATAGCATCACTCATCGACCTCTACATACACATCAAATTTCACTGAAACTGAAGAAACTTTTTGTGGACGGACGGACATACTCCCGGACATACATTTAGACCCACTTTATTAGGTCGACTCATAAGAGTCGACCTAAAAATAAACGCAAATTCAGACACTCAGGAGTGAACTATGTTCGAATTTTAAAAGTCACACATGAAGGAAACAGCCAAAGAATAACTATACCAAAGAGACCAATAATCTTGTACTTTTTTAGCATTTTACGGCGTAATTTATCAAAATTTGTTACACAGACGGGTTTATATTGCAGTAAGCAGCTAGAAACTCAATTTGGTAAAAACATCGTTGCATATCATCTTTAAGTGTAAACATCACGTGACCCAGGTTTCCTTCTGATATCGGCCGGCTGTCTCCAGATCGGTCAAATACTGCTCAGCCAACTGGTCACTAAGTCCAGCTTCTTGTCGGACGATGTCCAGCAGCGTGCGCTGGACGTCGCTGGCCATATGTCGCGCATCGCCACAGACATAGAGGTGTGCTCTGTCGACGTCCAGCAGTCGCCAGAGGGCGCCAGCGTCCGTGCGGAGCAGATCTTGGACGTAGACTTTGTGATCCTGGTCACGTGAGAACGCCGTTCTCAGCTCCAGATGTCCTTCGTGCATCCACCTCTCTGGCACACCAAAAGGTAAAAGGGTAAAGGTAAAGGTCGGATTCTTCTATAGCGCTACTTACAGCGGCGATGCTGCGACCAGCCGCGCTGTACAATCACATGAAGTGGCAGTTGATTGGCAAGAGCCAATGGTGCGGGAGCGCAAATGCTGCAGCTACAACACTCACCACCGCCCCAATCAACCACACCAGGCCTTCACCCCGTAAGCATTCACCAGATGGCGCCGCCCGTGCGAGGAAACACACATCCGATAACTGCTTACTACTCAGTTTATCCACCTCGAAAGGATGAAAGTCTGAGTCGACCTGGTTAGCTGGTTACATACCGAAATAAAGTGCCGCCTCCGGAAGTCGAACCCGAACACGTCACCCATCCCAGTACTAACCGGGCTCGACGTAGAGTAACTTCGTTGATACGACCAACGCCACTACGCCACGCCGCCAACACAACCAATCATCACCGGCGCTTTTCATGACCGCTTCCGGTTGACCCATTAACCTATACTGCTATATTTGGACGATAATTACTATGCAACTGGGTCAACCAACAAACGTTAAATAGGAGATGTCAGCAGTAGGTCTACTGCAGCCAATAGATGGATTCAGTGGCTTGGTACAATAAAAAACAAGTTAGGCATCTACAATACGCTCACAGTAGTTAAAATAGTTAAAAGAAAAATACAAGATGTATATAATACAAAATAAACATCACAGTAGACGACAATACAAATATCATTATAATACAATAAACCAAAATACAGAACTATTATGGTAAGGTGCTATTTTTGGTAGTGGGTCATGGCGTAGTTTAAGGAAGGTGGTCGTGGTACTAGTTCAACGAGGATAAACAGGTGCAAAACATATAAAAAGCCAAGTCAATGAGGCACGTTTCACAGTCAAAATGACCAATGAAGTGGTCCGAGTAGAAAGAGTGAACTAAACACTGAAATGTACCGAGCTGCCAGCGGTAGAGAAAATCTTGTTCACGTCGACGACATCCGAAGTAGAGGAGATTGCGACCAGCAGCCTGACTTTTGACTGGATACACATTAACAGCATCACGTGTACAGACTGATGAAAAAAGGTAAAGGCTTCCCATACTCGTTACTGAGCGTTCGGTCCGGAGTTGATCCCGGTGTACAGGCAGTCAGCCTGCAGGTGACTATAAGTCATCCACACGGCGGTAGGCTGCCATTATTTTTCGCCAGGCCTGCGGTTACCTTCCCAGCTGCAGAGCATCACCGCCCCTTGGCCGGTACCAGGTTATACTGGTTGGTGACAGAGGCATATAGGTGCGAACAACTTGCCCAAGGTTGTTACGCAGCTTCTGCCCCGAGTAGGATTTGAACCCACGACCTGTTAATTGCAAGTCCAACGCTCTACCCGTTGCGCTACCGCGTATAAAAGCCGGCATAAAGGCAGCCTCAACCCTTCCTTCAGGTGTCCAGAGGTGCATGAAGAAAAAATGACGCCAGGCCACTGGTTGGGGGTCAGTGTTTTGTTTTTTCTTCAGTGCTTTGACACGGTTGGTTGGGTGACTGGACTGGAAAGACATCTGCCCGTAATGCGGCGCTTACACGTCAAATAAAACTGAAATAAAGCAGTTTTATTTGAGTTTTATTTGAGACGCGCACACATCTGAAACGAAACAGAAATAAAACACTGAAACAGTTTCAAAACTGTTTCAGAGTTGTTTCAGGCTAATTGTCATATTTATTCTCATGTTGAAAAATATTCATGAGGCAAACTTCATTCAGCCAATCACGCTGCGTCACCTGGGCTCGTGATACGTGATACGACATATTTATCACAACATTACGTCATATATGACGTCACGCCACACCTAGCCACTGTGTTAACTTTTGATCGGCACATAAACCCTGCCTGCTTTTAATTCGTTTCATCATTTTGTTTCACATGTACAAAGTGCTGAAACGAAACTGAAATAAAACAATGTCAATGAAACAGTGCGCTAGTATTGTTTCATTTTTATTTTAGTTTTATTTCACACGTAAGCGCCAATTAAGAACGACAAATACTCCTTCAAATTTCCTAATCAAAACCAAGAAGAATTTTTGCACAAATAGCTCAAATCTTATACAGTGCATCATCCGACAGGTTGGGACCAAAGAACGGACAGACGAGCATTCATTACAATAAATATTTTTTGGAAATGTAAAACTACATGCTACAGGTTGAATTGTGTTAGCTGATCACCCCAGTTTTAGAACTTGAGAATTTTGTGGGAGCAAAATTTTACTGCTCGCATGCATTCGAATAAAAGAGAAGATACTAGAGTACTCATCAACCTTGTTAGGTACACCATCTCTGAACTGCAGTCAAACATACTTGTAAAAAACAGAAAGAGAGGAACTGGAAAACAGCGATATTTACTGCGTTCCTGGATGAATGCCCGGAACGGCGCTAGGCCCGCTCCCGGTCCAATCATGACAATTGGCAGAGAGGGGTCGGACGGCAGCCGAAAGTCGGGATTACGACTGACGAATACTGGACATGATTCGCCGAGGGAGAGTCGATCTTGTAGGTAGGATGTTGTGACGCCGCTACGACTACGGCCGTAGGTTTCGTAGCGTACCACCGCAGCTGTGACACAGATCCGATCAAAATCCTATGACAACACAAACGTAAGCCTCACTTAATGGCCACATTAAGGTGAACCTCATCTTCATCTTCCAGTAATGGTGCCAAACCTAGACTGTTTGACAACAATAGGTCATTTCGGTTAAGCAAAGTAAATGTCGATTTGTATAGTGCATTGTCGTAAACCACCTCTAATGCGCTCAGGAATGGCACGTGTTAGAGGGATCACACAGTTTTATCTGCCACCCACACGTTTATCAAGGAATGGAATGAACCATCCTGCCTTTACTCCGTAAGCATTCACCAGATGGCACCACCCAACCGAGTTAGTCCAATTACAATTCACTACTCATTTATCGACCTTGAAAGAATGAAAGGGTGAGTTGGCCTAGTTGGCTGACCTTGTAGCAGATGGTTTACCCACATAAATGGTCACCCATCAGCTGCAGGTCAAGCCAGCCACCAGAGACGTTCTTCCCAGTTAGTCAGTACTGGAATTTCATGTGTGTGCGTTTTCTTGTCACTTATTCATAGTTCTTTTTTTATTATTTTTTCTCTTATTATACATTTTAGCTTTAGCTAAGGACAATACTGTCTAAAATAAACTCGACGTTATGGATGGATGACAGATGAACATCGGTCTTGACATGTATTGTAGGACGTGCAATAGAAATGACTTTTTACATTTACAAATAAAACGGCCTCTGACCTAGAGATCTAGGTGAAATTTGTAGGTCAAGGTCACAGGTGGAAAATGTTGCTAAAGTTGTTGGCGCAACCTCGGGTACGATCTGTTCTAGTTATCAATTTTCTCTTCCCACAAAGCACCTGCAGTGCGTACCAACCTCCAGTGGGGATGACGAGATGGAGTAATATCTTGGCTGCAGCATCCTCAAACGACGTACAAACTCAGAGCAACCGACACGCCTTACAGCGTGACGAAAGTTAGCAACGATATCGACAACTTCACGGCCGTTTAGGTAGTTGGACAGCGTGACGTTAGACTTGAACAACTATGCCAGCAAATATCACAGACACACAATCAATAGAAATACAGGTAAACAGTGGGACTGACCTATATCCACACATGTCTACACACCGTGCAATATATTGCAAACGTGCTTAAATTTCACAAACGGCGCATCTCTACAGTAATGTTTACGTGCAGGTGGGCGTGGCCACGAGCTGGCCGATTCGTCTGATTTTGGGTTTCTGGGGGAGCAAAGTTCACCAAAATTTGTGTCAATCCCTGCCTTGGACGCTGAAACAATGCCGAGCAAAATGCGATGCCGCTAGCTTTATCCTTGGCGGAGAAATCCATAACCGTACAAACACACACACACAAACAAACAGTAAACGATATATCCACAGGTTGCCTATCAGCATGTGTGGATAATAAAGAGTACACAGCATAGTCTTACACGCAGCAGAGATCTGGACATGTTATTAGCTGACAGGAAAAAGCTTGCAGCTCTTGAAATGTACATTTGGCAAATAATGCAGCCAGTTAGTTGGAAGGATAAGGTGACAAATATAAACGTACTGCAAAAACTAGACAAAACCAGATGTATCTTGGATACATTCCTATGCCGGAAACATAGCTGGGTTGGGCATGTTCTTAGACATGATGGCCTTTTACAGAATATATTGGAAGAGAAGATGATTGGAAAACCAACAAGAGGACGAAAAAGATTGAACATACACAGTGATTTTGCTGAAAATGCTCTCAAAAGAAGAAATGAAGAAAGAAAAGTGTGGCAGAAATTGAAGAGAACTGGCAGTCAAATAGGCTACCTGCTTCGAATCAAAGTAGATTACTTAAATAAAAATAAGAGAAAAAACAAACACACATAAACACCAAATAGTGACACACTGATGTTGCATTCCATATCATCACGATCACAGTATGTAGCACGGTGGTGCTTACACTGTTGTAAGGGCGACCAGCTATTCCTACGGAGAAGGGCAAAATTGGGGGTATCAGAACTGCAAAACCCCTAAACCAATTGTCACAAAATTTGGCATGGGTGATTACATCGATGATATGACACTGCACGCCAAAACTGAAATTGATCGCTCCAATGGGGCGTCTCGGCAAATTGGTGAAATATCACTCTCGCGCAGTTTTTAGTTTTCTTTTATGACCCCAATTTTTGTTCGCGTCCAGAGACCAAATCGCAGAAGCATGCTCTTACCAGCGAAGTCATGCCAAAATCATACTTGATATGTGAATGTGACTGTAGCACGGAATAAATGGCCATTTTAGCAATAACAGTAGAGCACAGAACCATCGACTGCCACATGACTTATCTGGACGAATGAATCAACAGACAAATGAACTAACTCAGCAGATGGACAGCCCAAAAACACAAAGTCTTTTCCAACACTGTCGAATAGCAATCAATAACAGTATTTTTTTCTTCAGTAAAATATCACTGCTGGCCATCAGCCCTCTCAAACCTAAAATTGTACCTACATCACTGAATAAACAAAAAATACAGAGCCAAATCACATACTCCATTAGCAAGCAATGAGTCAAGTTTCTTGGCCTCGTCGCCTTCTGGTGAATGCTTTTGAAGCAGACTCAGTAGATCGGGTGAGATGTTCTTCAGGTCGCAATATTTCAGCAGAACAGTTCTCACAGGCAACTGGTCACCTGCACAAAGGAAAGAAAGTACATTACTAACAACGACAATACGACACAAATAGTAGGACTCGTATACCATGTAAAAATGGTGGCTGCTAAATGTTACAACATGCTGCTGCAAATAAGTACATTTTCAACTCTTCTTTCACTGGCAGAGCACTCCAGACTGTTGAGTTAAGGTTTTACGTCCTACCGGACACGAAAAAGGTCATTTTGGATACGTTCTTCCCAGCCAATCTCTTGGCTTAGTACTTAAAAACTAAATCTAACACAATAAAGGCAAACACACATCCGTAACAAAATATACTACAAAACAAATAAATCACAAAGAAACAAAGCCAGGTTTGGTCACCTCCTACAACTGCTGGCCTGGAAAGAGAACGGGCCTATTCTGGAAGGAAACAATAAGTTCAGAAGTAATTGAATAAAGTAAGTAAGGAAATAAGTAAACGAACGTCCTATTTAATTTCAGCTGTTAATTTTTCCATTTCCGTTTTGTTCTCATTTTTTTCAATTTTTTCCGTTTCTGTAATCATTATTGTTAAGGGAATTAAATACTATCCGTTAACAAGGCCAGAATCAACAAACGAATCAGGTCGCACTACAGCGCCGGAGCCCGTATGGAGCCCGGTGGGTAGAAGATGCACTTCCAGGATAGAATCCTCACAACACTCAAGACAACACAGTGTGTCCCCACCACGCTTGAGGTTCACAGGAAATGGACCAAGAAAGCCAGTTTCTGTTTCAGAATAACTGGAGAAAATTAAGCCGAGGCAGAAACCGGCTAACCGAAGTAAACGTGAAAAAGGCTGTTAAAAAAGGTGTTGCCTTAACCGGATGTAACACTACTGGCCCGCAGTGCTGTGTTACCGCGAAGCTATAATCCGACTGGAGGTGGCATGACGTCATCACAAGGCCTGCACAGGTGAAGCTGCCTGCAGGCGCGCTGCGGAGTGTTACAGACGACGACAGACGACAGAGAGCAAAATATATATTGGCCCATAGGCGGGCCAGTAACAAAGAAGTAGGAGAAATCAGTCACTGACCTGTGACAGGTTGGTAGGCGTGTGCTGGGACATCAACACGCTGTGAGTCGTCCCAACCTGTCAGCTGCAGAATCTCAGTCACATCTTCCCCACAGTTCTCAGGATAGATGCCAAGCGCATCACCTGGACACATGCACCATACGACTGTCCTTCCACTATAGTAAGTAAGTGTTATTTCAAACTGGCGGTCATCAGACCGAATAGCTCAATAATAAAACGAGAAAGGCTCAGTAGAGCGCATATACCTCCCCCACCGACCTTGACCTTGACCTTCCAAAATTTAATCACCTTGTCCTCTGTGGACACGGGTATGACTGACCAAGTTTGGTGACAATCGAATTTGAATTGGCGCCAGGAAGTTCCTATTAGCATTCCATGGTAACTATGTCCCTATCCTGCACTGTTTCTGAGATATACCGAGATATTGGTCAAAAATGGCCAACTGTAACCTACCCCACCTCTATTTGGCGTCCGTTGGGGGTGACCCCGTTGGAATTTCGCCGAGATCTTTGGCATCAGAAAACTAGACAGTAGACACCCTGGGCTATCACACGGCGTTATTGCGTTATTCTGCATTTAGCAATTATGGTACAGTGCCGGCTTGTAACGGACGAACAGATGGATGGATGGATGGATGGATGGATGGACACACGACGGCAGCATAAAAAGTGCTAGCCTATATCGCACAGCAAAAATGGGTTTATCACGATTGTCAACGTTTTCAGACAAATCCTTAAGAGAATGGACCAGGAATATTCTGCAAGCTGTTACGTTCCACTGGAATGTGTCTCAGTGTTGGTTCAAGTCTAACATGAACCTGAACCTTTCACTATAAATACGCTGTTATTAATTGTCTCTTTCGGTTTTACATGGCTATCTAAGTTGTCCACGATAACAGTAAGTGATCTTTTAACTGTGTAGTCTAAACTTGATGAAAGATAAGTTTATGATGTGAAACAAGCGTCCAACAAAATTTGGCAAAAAGCCGCATCACCGACATGTTATCCCTTGTGGCTGCAAATGGACTCGTCCGATCATGGCCCCCGTCAAATACATGGTTCCTTGGACTCGCGCGACCCAGAACCCAAATGGCATCTTGATCAGTTCTTCGGTTTCTGCACAGCTCACCCGTGCGCCCAACACACAGACACACAGACCACGCTATGTGCAACACCTGTTGCTATATGCTATGCATGTGACAGACTAAAAATTAACACAAAGCAAACAGATCTGACCCGAAAGCCATTCAATTCCGCTATCAGCGACATCAAATTCACAATGTATTGTTTCTTTATCATCGTCACCCGTGACGGCTTTTGTCAAGTCATATTTCACCTGAATTATAAACACAGCAACGGAAAATATCGGTTTCACGCGTGTCATATACTTCTACTGCAGTACAGGTGAGGTGTTAATCTCCAAGAAGTTAAGCCAACAGGTCGTTAGACCTCCAAAATCTGTAGTGCATGGCCACTGCAATGCCATGGTTACCTTCCCACTTGCAGAACATCTCTGTCCATCAACCAAACTGCACCATTTGAAGACGGCCTTCATCAACTCAGTGATTTAAGTTGTGGCTATTTTTTTCAGTTTAAGTTAAATTATCGATCTAAATTTTGAGTTTCAGTTTCAGATTTTCAATTTTTTTCCGTTATCGTCATCGTTAGCAGAATTAAATTCTATCGTTAACAGAATGAATAGGTTTTCGTTACCGTTAACTTAAATCACACTGTAGCTAAGGGATGCGTAATAGCCAGTATAATGCAAACAAACTGCACCACCCGAGCAGTTCGACCAAAAAACTGAAAATGTTATGACATACGCCTACATATACACTGTATATGTGTAAGCGTATAATGTGTCATTGTACAATGTCGGCGACTGTTGTACAATGAAAACTGAAATAATATTTATTCAGTTTCAGCTGTTAATTTTCCCGTTTCTATTTCGTTCTCGTTTTTTCAATTTTTTTCCGTTTCCGTCATCATTATTGTTAACAAAATTAAATTCTATCCGTTAACGGAATGAATCCATTTCCGTTACCGTTAACTTAAATCACTTAAATTGATGGGGAGTCGAACACAAGGCCTCTTAACCACAAGTCAGATGCCGAACCCACGGTGTCACCATGACAACCCTTACATCGCAATAATCACAAACGTATCAGCCGTCACAGAGACATACCAGCAAAGTAGCACGATGTGGTCGTTCACGAGATGGTCCGGAGACTAAGTCATCGTCATCACCAGCATCAGCAATGATAGGAGACAAGTAATCAATTCGAGTGTCAATATTGACTGACTGCACAGCACTAATCACGTTGTCATACCAGCTTTCAATTGGCTGTCGATCTTCCGCATCAACCTCGCGTCGAGCAGCCAACTTCACTGCTCCGAGCTCCGACAACCTTCAATCACAACAGTACAGTGTGTCACTTTATCTTTCGCTAAAACCAAAGTCTAAAACCCTAGTATAAAATCAAAGCTTAATCTGAATGGCAAAAACCTGGTTTTAGACCAAGTTCAGGTTAAGCGAAAGATAGTGATCTGGTTTTAAACTACAGTCTTAACTGTAAGAGATTAGTGATAATTGCCTATCTAAATACATTAGAATGGTTTGGTTTAAGACCGGATATTCCTCAGATTAAGTTTGCTTTAAGACCAAACTTTGGTCTTAAACTTTGGTTTTAAGTGGTAAGTTTGGTTATAGACTTTGGTCTCAGACCTAAGTCTATCATCACTTCACATTTTGCATTAATTAGGTCTTCAACTGGAGGTTTGGTCTTAGACTAAGGTTTTAGACTTTGGTTTTAGAAAAAGACAAAATGACCCAATGACATATGTTTGAAGTAATGTAACCAGAATATGCAGTTTGACGCAGCAGCATTGACATGGATGCCTTTGCCATCTTGACGGCCTGCCGTGACCTCCAAATCTAACTGGCAGTGACTGCAACTTTAATCAACATTATTCAAGTAGTTCACGAGATATGGTGTTCACAAGATTTAACCTCGACGGCCTGCTTTGACCATGACCTTTGACCTCCAGAATCTAATCAGGCGACCAGTAGGGGTTAGTGAATATTCACTGAAAGTGTTATCGAGATTGCTCAAGTCTTCAGTGCGTCTAAGAAACCAGCTAACCTCTTGACAGTAATAATAATAATAATAATAATAATAATAATAATAATGATGTTCCTTTATTTAACTGACGACACAATGCGCAGTCAACACCCGCCACACAGGGCGGCACTAACGCACTAATTATAATACAGAAGGGTTAAGCCGGCTAAATTGCTGCCACACATGGCGCAAAGCAGTTGATAACCGCACCGGCTTTAACCTCGTGAACACTCACCAGATGGCGCGACCAGCACATATCCGATAAAGTTGGTCAGTACTCAATTTATCGACCCTGCAAAGATGAAAGGCTGAGTTGGCCTAGTTGGCTGACTGATAGCGGACGGCTTATGCACATAAGTGGTCACCCGTCAGCTACAGGTCAAGCGTGGGACAGGGAAAGTTCGCCATTCACAGCTAACCGTGACATGGCTAGATGGATGACAGAATGGACATCCAGTCTATAAAAACCTGGGCCACCTATCCCTAAAGTTTCTCTTTTGGAACAAACAGAGGAAGAAACCCAGGACGAATCAAGTAACTTAGATTCATCTGGAAACAAAGCCATCAAAACGATGGTGGTAGCGGCGTAAAAAGGAAAAGGATGGTATCAGTGGTATTAACCACAGCTTCGCTCCAGCCCACGGCTCACACCTACGGAGCTCACAATGGCTTGAGCCCCGAGCATGTTTTGGACACTTGCGGGCTTAATATATACATAGACTTACCTGCTGTCAATTGTCCGACCAGCCCGACAGAAATGCAAATAGCTGGAGTCACCAAGTGCCAGGACAGAATACTTCAAATGATTCAGAGGCGGTGATGACGACACGGTTAATGACTGAACAAATTCCCGCGCATCAGTCGGTGCCACTCCTGTGCAACAAATGCATTTTAATAAAGCCACAGCACTGGTCTGATATTGGTGATGCACGCATCAAGAATGTTCTCTACGTCAAGCCCAGTTACCACATGTATGTAACCAGCCACTCCGGCCAACTCAGCCTCCTACCCTAAATGGGAAGAGAGAACAGTAATAGCCAAAGGTCAGTCGCAGATCATCTATCCCATGTTCATCTGGAAAACTACTGCTATGGTGACGAGAAAGCCAAAAACTCAGCAACATTCAGTACCTAAGATACGCAAGTGACCTCACTTTTCAGAGATATGAATTCCATCATATTACCATGTACAATATGTGGACAGTAGTTTCTATGCATATAAACACTGGGTCACTTTATCTTTCGCTAAAACTAAAGGCTAAAATTTTAGTCTAAAACTAAAGTTTAAACTGAACGGCTAAAACCCGGTTTTAGACCGAGTTCAGTTTAAACTTTAGTTGTAAACTAAAGTCTAAAACTAAACTGATTTAGTTTTAGTAAAGAGTTTTAACTCTAAGGGTTTAGTGATAACTGCCTATCTAAATGCATTACGGATGTTTGGTTTAAAACCGGATTGTCGAGATTAACTTTGGTTTTAGACTAAACTTTAGTCTAAAACTTTAGTTTAAGCGGTAAGTTTGGTTTTAGTCTTTAGTTTAAGACTAAAGTTTAGCGTCACTTCATGTTTTGCATTAATTAGGTCTTAAACCAAACTTTTGGTTTTAAACTAAAGTTTTAGACTTTGGTTTTAGCGAAAGATAAAGTGACCCACTGTGATCTGTTCAGCCATCTGACACAACACATCATCGTGATTAACAGATGACATAACACACACAATATGCATAAGCACTGCATGGTAAAAACTGATATTTCTGCTGCGCTACATGATTGCAGGCACAGAACTATGGCGGAAATGCATTACATCAATGCAGAATAGGTGGCATGGTGGCGCAACGGGTAGAGCGTTGGAATGGCGATCATCAGGTCGTGGGTTCAACTCCTACTCGGGGCAGCTGCGTAACAACCTTGGGCAAGTTGTTCACACCTATGTGCCTCTGTCACCAAGTAGTATAACTTGGTACCTGCCAAGGGGCAGTGATGCTCTGCAGCTGGGAAGGTAACCGCAGGCCTGGCGGAAAGTAATGGCAGCCTACCGCCGGGTGGATAACTTATAGTCACCTGAGGGCTGACTGCCTGTACACTGGGATCAGCTCCGGGCCCAACGCTCAGTAGAGTATGGGAAGCCTTTACCTTATTTAACATGATTGCAGGCACAGGGCTATGGCGGAAATGCATTACATCAATGCCAAGCAACATTATTAATTGACCAACAGACCAATGTAGAATTCTGCTTTGGAAGAAAGCTATGAACAGCAAAAGCACAGTTGTCCGTACTTTGGCTATGATAAGTAAACGCAATATTAGGTTAATACTATTTCTAAATATTGTATTCCTTCTACTAAGATTTGGGTAAATGTTATCAAACACTGCATTTGGAAGCATTTTATCAATGACTGTGTTGCACATGGTAAAATAGTTCTTAGTTTTTCCTTGTGTCTACAGGTTTATAGATTTTTTTTTGTGTTTTTTAGGTACACGATTGTGCTGCTTAGGCGTAATAATAAATATAATAAATATAATAAATATATGCAAACCCTATACATGGTATCACAAAAACCGGTTCTTTGGCCACTGTGAGTGAAAAAGGTAGTAGATATTTCACAAGGTAGTGTAGCAACATTTTCAAGGTGTGGTGGGCTGTTTAACAACTGCTTTACTACAAACTTAATGCTGAGTCTTTGTGATGAAATAATTTTGAAAATCGGTCAGATTTTGACAAGGATACAGGCAACAGTCAAAGTGGCCAAATGGCCGTTTTTAGTGCCATCCTGTATAAATAATGACAGAACTATAACCTGCAACAAACACATGACTGTAAGAGAAAAAATGTGGACATATGATCTCACCATCTCCAGCTGTGGATATGATCAGAAGCAAGACTGACTCCTGTGCCCAGTCAATCCGTTTGAAATAACGAGCATTGATAATCCGCGGCTGCCAGGCATAAATTCCGTTACTCGGCGATAATGACTCAATTCTGCAAACACAAAATAAATGAATGCATACATACAATTGCTGGTTCATTGTGTTTCACTGTACGGTGCTGTCCTGCACAGTAGCTTCTAGTTGTTCAGTTCCGTGTATATATTAAGTTGTGATCTCTGAGTTTGATGGTGACAATAAACCACAAGTATAATTATTCTTACAAGCCATAATCTCACTCTGCTCGATAGTGGCTTGGCTGCCGCCGTAAGCCAAGCCCTCCGCCCGCCCTAAGCCACGCCCCTGGCCACTCACTGACGGATTATTAGATATAGATTATCGTTATAAATGTAACAAATAAAAGTTACAACCTGTCGAACAGCTCACATGCAAGTTCTTTGCTGAATCCGTATTCTGTTCCATACAAGATTAGTATCTGACGACCTGGCTCGGAATACTTTCTCCGATATTTGTCGACCTTTGATTGGACTTTAGGCTTCATTTCTACACCAGTCAAACATGTTCACAATAGCACTGCTTTTAGAGGCTGCTGCAAAGTGACATGTGATTCACATCATCACGTCATCCAGCTCAAGTGATGAGACGCACTGCAGTGTTCCCATCAAGATGGGCATACAATAACAATCTACATATAATAATCAAATTGTGAGGATGTGTGGCCACGTGCGTGGCTTTCGTGGACGGACGGACGAATGGGCGAAGGATGGGCGGCAGGCACGGGCGGCAGGCGGCGAGCGCAGACCTGCTGCGGGCCGGAATAGAGGGCTCGGGCGGCGGCGAGCCAGCGGCATGGCTTACGAGGATGGACGGACGGGCGGGTACAGGCAATCCCGCTGCAGAGCGGTGTGACGGCTTGTATGCTTTAAGTTTCTGACTTCCTACGGCATGCCTCTTTGCATTGTGATATGATAATTGTTTAAGCATCAGAAGAGCAATACTGCCCAGCATCAGCTATCTTGTACTAGTCTCCTGGCAACTTTCAAGCATTATTCGTGTTCAGAGTAGGCCTATATGTGCACCATCCAACCAGATTTTGTTGCCACAGCTTGAATGGTCGCATAAGAGGGGGTTTTTAAAAAAATTAAGAAGTTTTTACCATGTGACGCTGTCATTGTGTCTCTCCATCCATCTGTCACATGCCAGTATTGTACCGAAATGGCTAAACATACGATCATGCAAACAACGCCACGCGATAGGACAGGGATTCTAGTTTTCTGTTGCCAAAGATCTCGACGAAATTACAACAGGGTCACCCCTAACGGAGGCGCCAGATAGAGGTGGGGTAGGTTACAATCCATGACTTCTGACCTATATCTCGCTATATATCTCAGAAACGGTGCAAGATAGGGACATAGTTTCTACAGAACGTTAATAGGAACTCGTATGTGCTCTATCAAATGGTGTTATTTCCAGTGATCTTGATTAACCCTAACTACCCCATTTTCGACAATTTGTATCACCTTTGATATCTTCATAGTGAGTGGAAATACAGATGTCAAATTTGGCAGGTAAGTTGACAGTAGTAAGCGCTATCCCACGGATGGCAAACCATCCCTGAAAGGGGCGTGCTTAGGTCACCTAAACTACTTAAATTTTGGTAGGCACCAACCATATCTCTGGAACGGCTGATCGTCTAAGGTGCTGTTAACAGTCAGTGTGGAAAACTGGTGACCGTCGTCGGTCACCAGTTTATCACACTGACCGTCGACATCTGTGTACAGCATGGTGGGCGCAAGGCACTGCGTCGCACGGGTCTGTCAGCAGCAGCAGAGACTTGTTTCAATAACATGACAAATTTTCTCCAGTTAACTTCACACAGTACAACACCATGCCCTACAACATGGAGATTATATCACGACCATATATTACTGTGATGTCACTTCATCCTATGTATTTTACTTGCCATATGCCAAGCTCTTCTCGTCATAAAAGCGACAGTGTCAGAGTACTTGTGACATTCAACAACTGCAGCTGATCAAGACAGGTGGCAGCGTGGTATAGTGGTGGCGTCGTTGGTCTAGATCAGTGATGTTAACCTACGCTGAGCCCGGTTAGTACTGGGATCGGAGACCGTGTCCGGGTTCGACTCCTGGAGGCGGCACTTTATTTCGGTATGTAACCAACCACCCAGGTCAACTCAGCCTTCTACCCTGTGGCACGGTAAAATGAGTACCAGCCGAAGGGCGGTGATGCTCTGCAGCTGGGAGTAAAGGCAGGCATGGTGTAATTTGCATGTAAAAATGTGTGATCCATGTCTGAGCGCATTAGAGGTAGTTACGATGATGCGCTATACAAACAGACGTATACTTTACTTTACTGTACATTACATTACAGCAGCATTCAATACTGTGGGTTTTACCTGATGGAGACGTATCAACGAAGGCATTGAACGAAGTGCTGGCACTTGAACTGCCATGAGATGACATCAAAACATAGATGACATATGCAAGAAAAAGTGTGAGGCACGCGACAGCAATTAGTAACCACATTTCTTCTTGCCTATAACAAAGACACAAGTTTGTACCATCACCAATCACCATCACTATCAGCTGATTTTCAGGTGTACCTGGCACCCAGCTTTGCTGATTGATTCTACTGGATCTCTTCCTCCCACTGCTTCTCAAGAGGATGTGTGGGGACAACTCACACAGGTATTTTTACAGGCCAGTGGTCCTTTAACCTAACCGACCATGTCAAAGCACTGAAGAAAATAGACACAAATCCGCAATCATTAGCAGACACAAATCTCTACATGAGACCATTAACCGACTTATGGACGGGTACGACTTGATTAGGGTACAACGTGACCTGGGCAATCAACAGATGTGATGTGTACAACAACTTGTTTAATTTCTAATATGCGTGCAATATATTATGCAATAGCAGTTTTAGCCTGCTCAAATAGCATAGCAAACTAACAGTAGAGCACTGCACTGGTTATTATGCTGAAAAAGCAGAAATGAAAACTAATCTATTTTGTGACAGCTATGGTTAGTTCGCCGAAATTAGCTTAGCATCATCGTCTACACAATCATATTATTATATTAGCATTTAAATCACACGCTGCTGAAATATTTTGCAGAATCCGAATCTGTGCGGCAGAACTTCTTCAGTTACAGGATAGTTAACTTCTGGAACTCTCTATCTGATTCCACTGTGTCTGCATCATCAGTTAACTGTTTCAAACACTGCATCAATCTGAAGTTTTCACTATGTGAATTGGTAGTCAACTTGGGATCAGTCGAGAGGCCAGTGGCCTACAAATCACGCCACCAAGATATTTGCATTGTACGTAGTTTTGTTTAACACTTGTATACTGTTAATATACAACATAATTTAAGCAAATAAATACCAAATTATATACATGCTAGAACGTTTTACTATTTTACTGTTACGTTCAACGCTCGACAATATTTAACTTAAAAGGTTATATTTCTACAAACCGAAACTGCCACGCCCATTCATTAACCACGCCTCCAGTAACCGTAAATAAGCAAGTACTAGTTACTCTATGCGTGACCACGGTGTAAGATAACACCGTGTTCAAGACGAAGAAAGCCAACCCCATCGTTAATTGTCTCATTCGATCTTGCATGAATTTTGACTGTTGAAGATAATAACACAATACTTCTGTTTTTTCATAGTTGGTGCGAGCAGCTAGAATCTTGTCTATAGTCTTTAGATCCCGTTCAATATTTTTAGGGGTTTTCCTTACATTGCATGACCACTTTGTCACTTTGGTCTGAAAAGAGGTGTGAACATTTATGTTTCGAATCTTTTGAACGTATTTAATCTCAAAATCATTATTAACTAAAACTGGTATTCAGTATTCCGGTTCCCGTTATGCTGCCAATTAAGTCGTTTCTTTCATGGCATCTGCTCGCCGTCTAGTATTATTCTTGTAAATCAATGTTAAACGCGTTCGTATAAGCAGTAGGGAGCGGACTAATCCTTCGCTCCTTCTCATAATGTTCTAAACATTGTTCTAAGTAGGACGTTTCAACAGATTATCAATTTGATTACTTACTTGCAGTATATTAACTATCGTGGTTTTAATGTGAGCTCTAGTTTTACACGTACTCGCCAAACTGTTTCCTGTACTGCGGAAGTAGACTGAAGTAGTATCGGAGGAATTATTTTTTAATGTGATTGCACTGCTAACATTTATCACTTTAATGTTGATTTTGTAATTTTGTTGTTCGTTAACTGTTCAACATTATTCGGATTTTATACATGTGCATAGACCTTAGTATCATCAGCAAATTTTAGCAAATGACTAGTAATGCCTGTGTCAATGTCATTTATAAAACGCTGTCTCGAGGTCCGACTGGAGAGATGGCTGTCTGTTGTCCCGGCTTTAACGACGCGGCATCGTCGTCCCGGCTTGGATTGTAGTAATTGCTGATGATGATGATGATGCTACTTTATGTTTTTATTCGATTACCTGATTGTTGCAATGCTTGTGTCAGAAGATGCTGCGAAGCATTATTTGCGGACATCGATTGTTAGCACAAACTTGCCGCTTGAATTTCGCTGTATCTCAGCTTTCTCAGAAAATTGCATTTCTCGGTAATAATACAGTATTACTATAACATCTGTATGCATCCCGATGTTTACTAATTTTTTATTTAACTAACTGTAGTGTTTTTATTCTGCAATAACTTCATGGTGTCTCAAACGGTAACACTTGGCAGCAGTGCAGTTTTAGTCACTTAGTAGCAGTAGATGATTTTCAAGCATTCTTCTTCAGTCTGTGATTGAAAATAAAACCTTCACATGAACTTGGCGAACTGATGTTTATTTAACTGGCATCTATGTTACTATAAGGCTAGTTGTTTATGTGGGTAAATTCAAATTAGAATTGCAAGCCGTAAAGCCGCTCTGTACCCAGCCGGCGGCCGCTGCCACTCCTCATCCCCTTACTCCACCGTTTTGTCACCGCGCCACTGTTGAGCGCCACGCCACGCTCCTGGCCAAAAAATTCATCCATGTTGACAGTCGGATTATTAGATATATATACATAACACACTTAGTAAATAAATTATAGGTTCATAATTGAATTTTATAGTTGTAGTAAACTGCATGAAAAATTATATGACATAGTGCTTTACCGTGTAAATTTAAATAGGGTATAATTTATATTTGGCATAAAAAGCTACATTCTAAAATGTCGTAGTTGTGGTATGTGACATTTTGTAGATTTAACACGGTTGTCTTCGCAGTCTGTTTCGTCAAATGAAACACAAAGCGGCGAGACACAGAAGAAAGAACTGTTAGATACTGATGCCGAGCAGCATACAAACATTGATACTCAAGAGCTTTCTGATTCAACGGGCATTATAGGCTTCACAGAGTAAGCTATTTGCATGAACAGTGTAATTTTTTGGAACACAGTCTGTTCTGCAGTGAGAATGGTAAAAATTGGTCATACGGCAGAGGTGCACAACTTGTTTGAAGGCTAGGGCCACAATCAAATCTGGAACTAAAGTGGAAGACCACAATGTGGGTATGAGGGCTATGCCGCCACTGGTGTCCAGGGGCAAGCCCCTGGTCAGTGGGGCACAGCCCACCTGAAGCTGACGACATTTTACTGATACGACTGTCCCGTGAATATAAGTGAATCCGTTCACCCAGTCAGCAGCAACCCAGTGCGTCAACGTCTTCGCTCTGCCAGCAGCCTAGACTACATTGTTCCACGGACAAAAACTAAATTTGGAGACCGAGCCTTCTCTGTTGCCGGTCCGACAGTATGAACAGTCTGCCTGAATCTGTTAGATCAGCCAAGACTCTTTTTACTTTTAAGCGAAAGCTGAAAACCTATCTGTTCAACATTGCATTTTAATCGGCTTTTATCACTTATTTTTTTATCAACATTGTAATGCCTAGCCGTTCCGTTTTTGTTGTAGGCTGGGCACTAAACTAACCATTATTGTATTGTATTGTATTGACCGTAAATTTTAACTTTAAGCTGAAACATGCTGTATGCTGTAACATTGTCGCATTACTGACGCACGAAAGCCACTTTTGTGCCCATACTAACACATTTTGGGCAGGATGCAGGCTTACAACACTGTGCTAACATGGTATATGCAATGTCCCTGCATCTGTCCAGTTTCCGTCCACAGTTTCTGAAAGGTGTGGGTGACACTCCAGATGTCTTTTCTGTCACCCAGCCAATGATATCTCATCACTAAAGAAAAGACGAAGCACTGACCCCAGCCAGTTGCCGGACCTCATGCTTCCTTTGTGCATGTGGATGAATGGTTTTTCTGTTTTGTACACATACAGTTGTGGCTTCACAATTCCTACGGCAGAGACGGCATCAATGCTGGTGAACGGAATTCGTTACGACGAGCTGCCTATTATACACATCCACTCGTCAAAGAACAATACAATCATGACCGTGACTGATCATACTGGTTAGTATTAGAAGCTCTGCTGCTACTGACATTAACAAAGTTACTCTTTGTTGAGCTCAGGTAATACTAAACTTGTCAGGCCAACTTAGCTTCCTATCCTGAATGGGTTGTGAAGGGGCATTAGCAATGCAATCACATTGGCCATGTAGCACAGACTGTGATATGTCCACATAGAAACTCGGTTGCCACCCCAAGGGAGATAAGCACTTGAGTAAATATCTAAATTTTGTCTGCTAAGTATGTTTGCATTTATAACAAGTTGCTGACTAATATAAGTGTGATATCTAGCATATGTGCATTTAATTTGAAGATAACTTGGCGTTTTAAAGTGGTGGCTTTTACAACTGTGAGAAACTGAAGCCAGTTTTGTTTTTATAATTGTTACTAGGGCCTTAGGCCCTAGATCCACTTGTCTTTTATCACACTGCATGCTCTCTTCTGGTCCTCTTCCTTTCCTGCAGCTGTGGCTGGACCGTGGATGCCTGCAGCTGCAGCGTGTGTTGACGACACTCGCAAGCCCCGCCCAGTGTTACCGACAGACGTCTTACCAAACTCAGTAGTGTAA
>Ga0209363_1000200_pt1 | contig 20335 bp, 22 predicted proteins | sample WorMetexBAHAMAS3_FD_187385 | JGI IMG/M metagenome (GOLD analysis project Ga0209363, IMG submission 187385) | Marine gutless worms symbiont microbial communities from Max Planck institute for Marine Microbiology, Germany - Inanidrilus exumae... | ecosystem: Host-associated > Annelida > Digestive... | reverse complement strand
GGGCCGGGGTCGGGGGCGAGGTGAACGTTTGGCGCTGGCGCAGACCGTTCCAATAGAAACCCGCAACGCTTCATCTGGATCGTCGGATCTCCGATACCGTGCAGGGGTCGGCGCGCGGCCAATTTGAATTGGGCTACGGAGGCAACCGCCAAGGAATGTATATTTCACTTCTGTGCGTTAATATTTTACTTATCTGTCCTATAGAGGAAATCATCATTTATTATCCGTATATTGATGATGGCCTTATTTTGACCTAAAAGATATGGTTATTTACCCATACTCGAATCTCGGATATTTTCGACCCTCAAAACTCGAAACCACGCGTCCCGTAGCGGGTTCAAGAGCAAGGGCAACGCCCAACGCTTTGCCCACCAGAGGGACGTACCCGTTTATCGTTTTCTGTAAGCCTTTGATTCAGGCCGCCGGATTGCGGGTTTCCCGTGCAGGTTGAATGAACGGCGAGATGCTAACGGAAATATGTTTCGTGAATATGTTCGAAATGTTTCCTTATGTTTCCCGTTTTGGAAGATCACGTTTGCTGTTTATCAACCTTTAGGTGGATGGGGCGAGTGCCGGTGTCCTAGCAGCTCGCTGGGATACGCATCCTGCTGGGATACAGGGACCGTTCGGGCCGTGGCCCCATGGAGTTGCTGCCAGCGAAGCGGCAAGCACTCCAAGCTCCGCCGCGTGCGCGCCGGGAGCCGGCGGAAAGAACGGTGGAGCATCGAAGCATGGAGGCGTGCGCGGCCGTCGCATTCGAAGCGGGAAAACCGCAAGCCGGCGAATCCGTTCAACTGGATGGACCCAGGACCGGCGAGGTGCTGGTGGAGGTCAAGGCCAAGGGCGCCTGCCACACCGACGAATTCACCTTGTCCGGCGCCAATCCCGAGGGCCTGTTTCCGGCCATCCTCGGCCACGAGGGCGCCGGCGTGGTGGTGGAGGTGGGCGAGGGCGTCACCTCGGTGAAGCCGGGCGATCACGTCATTCCGCTGTACACTCCGGAATGCCGGGAGTGCGATTTCTGCCTCCACCCGAAGACCAACCTCTGCCAGAAGGTCCGCGCCACCCAAGGCCAGGGCCTGATGCCCGACGGCAGCAGCCGGTTCTCGCTGAACGGCACCCCGTTGTTCCACTACATGGGCACCTCCACCTTCGCCAACTTCACGGTGCTGCCGGAGATCGCGGTGGCCAAGGTCCGCGAGGACGCGCCCTTCGACAAGATCTGCTACATCGGCTGCGGCGTCACCACCGGCATCGGCGCGGTGATCTTCACCGCCAAGGTGGAGCCGGGCGCCAACGTGGTGGTGTTCGGCCTCGGAGGCATCGGGCTCAACGTCATTCAGGGGGCGCGGATGGTGGGCGCCGACATGATCGTCGGCGTCGACATCAATCCCGACAAGCGGGCGATGGCGGAGAAGTTCGGCATGACCCAGTTCGTCAACCCGGCGGAGGTGGAAGGCGATCTAGTGGCCCACCTGGTGGAGCTCACCAACGGCGGCGCCGACTATGCCTTCGAGTGCGTCGGCAACGTCACGCTGATGCGCCAAGCGCTCGAGTGCTGCCACAAGGGCTGGGGCGAGTGCATCATCATCGGCGTCGCCGGAGCGGGGCAGGAGATCTCCACCCGGCCGTTCCAGCTGGTCACTGGCCGCTCGTGGCGGGGCACGGCCTTCGGCGGCGCGCGCGGCCGCACCGACGTGCCGAAGATCGTCGACTGGTATATGGAGGGGAAGATCAACATCGACGACCTGATCACCCACACCATGCCCCTCGATCGCATCAACGACGCCTTTGACCTGATGCATCAGGGCAAGTCCATCCGCAGCGTCGTCACGTTCTAGCGATCTTGGCTGACGACCTGGGCTGATGGCTCTTGAGCTGATCGAGGAGCATCGCTGCTTCGGCGGCCTGCAGGCGGTCTATCGCCACCCGTCGGCGGCCACCGGCACGGCGATGGAGTTCGCCGTCTTTCTGCCCGAGCAGGCGGTGCACGGACCTCGGCCGTTGCTCACCTACCTCTCCGGCCTCACCTGCACCTGGGCCAACGCCTGCGAGAAGGCCGGCGCCCAGCGCTACGCGGCGGAACATGGCCTGGTGCTGCTGTTTCCCGACACCAGCCCCCGCGGCTCCGACCTGCCGGGGGAGCACGACAGCTACGACTTCGGCTCCGGCGCCGGCTTCTACGTGAATGCCACCGCGGAGCCGTGGTCGCGGCACTATCGGGTGTACTCGTACGTGGCGGAGGAGCTACCGACCCTCGTCGCCGGCGCGTTCCCGGTGGACCCGGCGCGCCAGGGGATCTTCGGCCATTCCATGGGCGGGCACGGCGCGCTCACCGTGGCCTTCAAGAACCCGGGGCGGTACCGGTCGCTGTCGGCCTTCGCGCCCATCGTCGCACCCAGCCGGGTGCCATGGGGCGAGAAGGCGTTTTCCGGCTATCTGGGGCCCGACCGCGGGGATTGGTTGGCGCACGATGCCTGTGCGTTGGTGAGCGGTAGCGGCTGGACTGCCCCGATCCTCGTCGATCAGGGCCTGGCCGACGCGTTCCTGGAAGAGCAGCTCAGACCCGAGCTGTTCGAAGCTGCCTGCGAGGCCGCCGGCGTCCCGCTCACCGTGCGGCGGCACGCCGGCTATGACCACAGCTACTATTTCATCGCCTCGTTCATGGGCGATCACGTGGCCTACCACGCCAAGCTACTGAACAAATAAGGGTGAGGCCGAGGGGGCGTCGGCGCGGGCTTAGTGCGCGCGCTGGATGCAGAAGTCGATGAGTTCCAGCAGCGCTTCCTTCTCCGGCCGGTCGGGGAAGGCGCCCAGCGCGTCGCGGGCGATGGCGCCGTAGTGGCCGGCGCGGGCGACGGTGTCGGCCAGGGTGCCGTGGCGCTTCATCATCGCCATGGCCCGTTCCAGGTCGTCGGGCCGTTGCTCCAGGTCCTCCAGCGTGCGGCGCCAGAAGGCCCGCTCCTCGTCGTTGCCGCGCAGCACCGCCAGCACCACCGGCAGGGTGATCTTGCCCTGGCGGAAGTCGTCGCCGATGGTCTTGCCGAGCTTCTCCTGCGCGGCGGTGTAGTCAAGCACGTCGTCGATAAGCTGGAAGGCGATGCCAAGGTTGAGGCCGTAGGTGCCCAGCACCTCCGCCTCCACCCGCGGACGGTCGGCCACCACCGCGCCGATGCGGCAGGCGGCGGAGAACAGCTCGGCGGTCTTGGCGCGGATCACGTCCAGGTAGGCGGACTCGCTGGTGGAGGTGTCGTTGGTGGTGATGAGCTGCTTCACCTCGCCCTCGGCGATGATCGCCGAGGCCCGCGACAGGATCGCCAGCACCTCCAGCGAGCCGTCCTCCACCATCAGCTCGAAAGACCGGCTGAACAGGAAGTCGCCCACCAGCACGCTGGACTTGTTGCCCCACACGGTGTTGGCCGAGGCGAGACCGCGGCGGAGGTCGCTGTCGTCCACCACATCGTCGTGCAGCAGGGTGGCGGTGTGGATGAACTCCACGCAGGCGGCGAGGCCGAGATGCCGGCGGCCCTGATAGCCGCACAGCCGCGACGCGGCGAGGGTCAACATCGGCCGGATGCGTTTGCCACCGGCGGCGACGATGTAGCCGGCAAGCTGCGGGATCAGCTCTACCGGGCTGGCCATGCGGGCGATAATCAGCTCGTTTACGGCCTTCAGGTCGTCTTTCGTCAGCGTCGTCAGGGCGTCCAACGACGGCTTCGGCCGACGGTTCCCGTCCAAGCTTACCGCGACGACCACGCCGATCCTCCTCCGAGACTCCTATTCCGCGCCGCAGCGTTCGGGCCCGACGCGGGGGCGGGTTCCACCGCCTCTTGACGGCTTCGAACGCCTCCGGGAGCATAGGAACCGCCGCGCCGGCCGGTCAAGACCGCACCCCTTGGAGATAGGGTCTAGTGGATGAGATCCGACACTTGGTACCCTTACGATTCCGTATCCCGGTTTCCCGGCAGGAGAGGCCCCGCAGGCGATGCCGTGCACATCGTCAAGAGGACTCGACGCCTGGGGCGGCGGCGCGAGCCCACGGGCCGCGATGCGTGATGCATGTGATGGTCCCCCATCACGGCGCAGCCCCCGCCTCGCCCGATGCGCTCGGGTCGCCGTCGTACGGGTACCAAGTGTCAGATTTCATTCACCAGCAAGCCTGATGGTAGAGCTTCTGCGCACTGGCGACGTCGTGCTGGTGACCTGGCTGCAGGCCAGGCTCGCCGAGGCCGAGATCGAATGCGTGGTGTTCGATGCCTTCACCAGCGCCGTCTACGGCGGCGCCCTGGATGCCGTGGTGCGGCGAGTGATGGTGGCCGAGGAGGACCTGCCGGCGGCGCGTCGCATCGTGGCCGAAGGCCGGGCCCTGGCCGGCGATGAATGAGGTACCCACCGACGACACACTGACCGACGCCCCCTTGACCGATGACCGGTTGTTGGGCGGCCGGGTGGTGCTGCGCCAGCCGGCGTCGGGCTATCGCGCTGCCATCGATCCGGTGCTGCTGGCGGCGGCGGTCCCGGCGCGGCCGGGCGACCAGGTGCTCGACGCAGGCGCCGGCGTGGGCACGGCGGCGCTGTGCCTGGCGGTCCGCGTCACCGACGCGGCGGTGGTGGGCGTCGAGGCCGATGCCGGGCTGGTGCGGCTGGCGGAGGCCAACGCCGCGGCCACGGGCGTCGCCGATCGGGTGCGGTTTGTCGCCGCCGATATCCTCGATCCGCCATCGTCGCTGGCGCCGGGGACCTTCCATCAGGTGATGGCCAACCCGCCGTACCAGGCGGCCCATACGGGCCGCGCCTCGCCGCATCCGGAGCGGGCGGCGGCCACCGTGGAAGGCGCCGCGGCGCTGGCTGATTGGGTGGCGTTCTGCATCCGCATGGCGCGGCCCAAGGGCCGGGTGACGCTGATCCACCGGGCCGATCGTCTCGGCGACCTGCTGGGCGGCGATGACCGACACCCGACCCAATGCGTTGGGCGATATCGCCGTGGTGCCGCTGTGGCCGGGAGGCGACAGGCCCGCCGGTCGGGTTCTGGTGACCGGACGGCGGGGTAGCCGCGGGCCGCTCAAGCTGCGTCCGGGCTTGGTTCTGCATGATGCGTCCGGCGCCTTCACGGCCGAGGCCGACGCGGTGTTGCGTCACGCGGCCCCGTTGACCTGGGAAGCTCCTGGAAGCGGTTGACGTGCACGCCTCGGCGCACGACCTAATGGGATGACGGACGATTCCCGATGACCGACACGCACGACATCAAGAAGACCCCCGAGACCTGGCGTGACCGGGTGCCGGCGCGGTGGTTTCGCCGGCGCGGGCCGCTGGTGACCGTGGTGCGCCTGGACGGCATCATCGGCCGGGTCGGCATGATGCGCCGGGGTCTGACGATGGCCAGCGTCGGGCCGGCCCTCCACCGCGCCTTCGCCCATCGCGGTATCGAAGCCGTGGCGTTGGTGATCAACTCGCCCGGCGGCTCGGCAGTGCAGTCGGCGCGGATCGCCGACCGGGTGCGCGCCCTGGCCGACGAGCACGACGTGCCGGTCTATGCCTTCGTCGATGACGTGGCCGCGTCCGGCGGCTACTGGATCGCCGCGGCGGCGGACGAGATCCACGCCGACGCCGCCTCCATTGTCGGGTCCATCGGCGTGGTCTCCGCGGGCTTCGGTTTCCCCGACCTGCTGCGCCGGCTGGGCATCGAACGGCGGGTGTATGTGGCCGGCGATCACAAGGCCGGCATGGACCCGTTCCAGCGCGAGCGGCTGGAGGACGTAGAGCACCTCAAGGGCTTGCAGCGGGACATCTACGACCGCTTCTGCGAACACGTACGGCAACGGCGCGGCACCCGCCTGAACGCCGACGAGACGGAGCTGTTCAGCGGCCGCTTCTGGAGCGGCCAGCGGGCCCTGGCGCTGGGCCTGATCGACGGGCTCGGCGATCCGCGCTCGGTGCTGCGGGAACGCTTCGGACGCCGGGTGCGGTTCAGGCGGGTGGGCGATGGCCGGGCCTGGTGGCGGCGGCGACTCAAGGTGCCCAGCGTGGCCGAAACCCCGGACCTGGGGAGCGACTTCGCCGCCGGCGCCCTGGCCGCGGTAGAAGAGCGGGCCATCTGGTCGCGCTTCGGACTCTGAAGCAACCATCGTCCGTGACCTCACAGCCAATCATCGTCTGGTTCCGCCAGGACCTGCGCGTCGCCGATCATCCGGCGCTGTCGGCCGCGGCCGCCGACGGCCGGCCGGTGGTACCGGTCTACGTGCTGGACGACGAAACCCCTGGCCCCTGGCGGCTCGGCGGCGCCAGCCGCTGGTGGCTGCACGGCGCGCTGACCGCGCTGGCGGAGTCGCTGGCGTCGCTCGGCGCGCCGCTGGTGCTGCGCCGCGGACCGGCGGCGACGGTGATCGCCGACCTGGTTCGCGAGACCGGCGCCGCCACCGTCTACTGGACCGATCTGGTGGAGCCTCATTGGCGGACCGCCGCCGCCGACCTCGAGGACCGTCTCACCGGCACCGCTGTCGAGGCACGGGCGTTTCCGGGGGCGTACCTGCATCCGCTGGGCACCGTGGTGGGCCGCAGCGGTCACCGGCCGAAGGTGTTCACGCCGTTCTGGAAGGCGTGTCTGGCCGGAGCCCCACCACACCGGCCGGTGTCGGTGCCGGGGCGGTTGCGCCCCATGGAGTCGCCGCCGGCCGGCGAGACCGTTGCGGCCTGGCGGTTGACGCCCGCCGGTCCGAACTGGGCCGGCGGCCTGCGGGATGCGTGGACGCCCGGCGAAGCAGCGGCCAAAGCACGGCTGCTGGACTATCTGGATAACGGCGTCGGCGGCTACGCGGCGGACCGCAACCGGCCAGAGCCGGCCGCCACCTCGCGGCTGTCGCCGCATCTGCACTTCGGCGAGGTCTCGCCGCGGCAGGTGTGGCACGCCACCCGCCAACGCATGGACGCCAACGCCCGCATCGGCCGCGGCGCCGAGGCGTTCCTGCGCGAAGTGGGCTGGCGGGAGTTCTGCCAGCACGTGCTTGCCGATAACCCGCAGCTTGCCGACGCGCCGTTGCAGGAGCGGTTCGCCGGGTTCCCCTGGGCCGAGGACGAGGCGCTGCTGGAGGCGTGGCGGCGCGGGCGCACCGGCTACCCCATTGTCGATGCCGGCATGCGCGAGCTGTGGACCACCGGCTGGATGCACAACCGCGTGCGGATGATCACGGCGTCGTTCCTGGTCAAGCACCTGTTGCAGCCGTGGATCGCCGGCGAGGCCTGGTTCTGGGACACCCTGGTGGATGCCGACATGGGCAACAACGCCGGCGGCTGGCAGTGGGTGGCCGGCTGCGGGACCGACGCGGCGCCCTACTTCCGCATCTTCAATCCGACGCTCCAGGCGGAGAAGTTCGACGCCGGCGGCGCCTACGTGCGTCGCTGGGTGCCGGAGCTGGCGCGCCTGCCGGACCGCTGGCTGAACCGCCCGTGGGAGGCACCGCCGCTGGAGCTCGAAGCGGCGGGGATTCGGCTGAGCGAGGACTTTCCGCGACCCATCGTCGACCACGACGCCGCCCGCCGGCGCGCCCTGGCGGCCTTCGAGAGCATCAAGTAGTTCCGGTCCCACTCCCGGCCCGCAGCTGGGCCGGGGTTACGCCGATCTCGCGCCGGAACGTGGTGGTCATGTGGCTTTGCGAGGAAAAGCCGGTGGCGTAGGCGATGTCGGCGATGGGCTCTTCCGTGGTGCCGAGCAGCGTGCGCGCGGCCTCGATGCGGCGGGCCAGCACGTACTGGTGCGGCGGTTCGCCGACCTTCCGCTTGAACGCCCGCCCGAACTGATGGGTCATCACGCCGGCCAGGCCGGCGAGGGCTTCCAGTGACAGGTTGGCGTCCAGATTGGCGTCGATGTAGTCGAGGATCGAACGCAGCACCCGATCATTGAGGGTGGTGCCGCGACCGGTAGCGTGCTGGCGCGGCGGCAGGCGAATCATCTCGACGATCAGGGCCAATCCCAGCGCGTGGAGATAGTCCCGCGATACCTCCTCGCCGAGCATATGGCGACGGATGCGCTGGGCGATCTCCGTAACGAACGGCTTGGGGCCGCCGATGATCACGCGCGGTTCCAGGCGCTCCGGCGGCATCTGCAAGGCGGCGGCAATGTCGGGCCTCAGGTCCTCGAAACGGAACACCAGGGCCAACACCTCCGGTGCCGCGGCGGACGTGCCGCGTAAGGGGAAGTTGGCCGGCACGACGATGTATTCGTAGGGCCGCCGCTCGTAGTGCCGCAACCGATCTCCCGCCAGGGAGCTCGACCCCTCGTCGGTGCCGAAGCTGATGGTGGCGAGGGTCTTCGGTAGTCGCACGTTGAGGCTGCGCTCACCCGCCGGCACCAGTTCGATGGAGAACTTTTCGAAGCGGATGCGCCGGCCCCACTTCGGCACGCTGCCGCGCGGCGGTCCGCTCAAGTTCATTTCCTGCTTGGCCATTCCCGTCCCCCCGACGACGGCCCCGGTCAGATGGGAATGCTTAGCCCAATTGCGGCAATCGTCAACGCACCTGCGACCGATTCTGAAACGCACGATGCTGAAATACGCCGGGTTCGTTTGGGGGCAATCCTTATCCGCGAACCGAGGCGCGATCGGGCGCGAGCCAGCTCCCTTTCGAGCCCCGATCGATGAAACCCAACGGGCCAAGCCGCCCCCCCCAGGAAGAACCGGCGAGGCTCCGAACCGATGAGGAAACCCGAGCATGATCAGAACACCTGCCGAATGGGCGTCCGCCGCGGCGAAGGCGCCCACCCGCCGTGAGCTCTTGAGAACGGGCGGTTACGGTGCGTTGTCGGCCGCAGCCGTCGCGTTGATCGCCGGCGCGGGAAGCACCGCGGCCCGGGCCGCGACGCAGAGCAAATCCGATCCCGAGAACGATGTGGCCATTCTCAACGTGGCGCTCGCCCTCGAATGGGAAGGGATCGGCGCTTACCAGCTGGGCGCCGAGAGCGGCCTGCTCCGGCCCGAGACCCTGGGCGTCGCCGTCCTGTTCCAGAGCCAGCACAAGGAACACGCCGACGCCCTGATCGGTGCCATTAGGCAGCTCGGCGGACAGCCGGTTCAGCCCCTGTCGCAGGCCGAGTATGCCGAGGCCGTCGAGGCGGAGAAGCTGAAAACCGAAACCGACGTGCTGAAGCTGGCTGCACGGCTCGAGAAGGGTGCCGCCAACGCCTACCTGGGCGTGATCCCGGCATTCACCGATCCGACGTTTGGGCAGATCTGCGGGCGCCTGGCTGCCGACGAGACCATGCACTGGACGGTGCTCGCCCAGGCGCTGGGTCAGCCGCTGCCCGAACGGGCCCTCACCTTCGGCGCATAGGTAGACCCGAACAACTCAAGGTCCTCCCCCGCCTGCTCCTGATCCGCGACCCATCTCCCCCTTGCCCCCATCGGCCGCGGATCAGGAGCGCTTCTTTTCGGAGCGCACCATGAAACCCGTCATGACCGCACTGGCGATGGCCCTCGCCATCTTGCCCCCGGCCGCGCAGGCCGATGCCGGCGACGCCGATCGCGGCGAGCGGGTCTACGAGAGCCGCTGCATCGCCTGTCATTCGCTGAACACCAACCGGGTCGGACCCGCCCACCGCGGCGTGTTCGGCCGCCGGGCCGGCACCGTCCCAAGCTACCGCTATTCCAATGCCCTCAAGGACTCGAGCGTAGTCTGGGATGACACGGCGCTCGACGCCTGGTTGACCGATCCGGGTCGGTTCATCCCCGGAAGTCGCATGGGATTCCGCCTCAGCCGTCCCCAGGACCGCGCCGATGTCATCGCCTACCTGAAGCGCAATAGCACTGGCGCGCGATTCTGAAACGTCCGGCGCTGAAAGACCGCCGGCGGTTCGTGAACGATTATCGATCGCAATCCGGGGCTCGTTGGGCCCCGAAGCCCAAGTCAAGGAGCAGCAGAACCATGTCCGATACTCCCGTGACCCGAGGTGCCCATCACATCGGCCTTACCGTTCCGGATCTGGCCGGCGCGCGCGCCTTCTTCGTCGACACGCTGGGGTTCAACCAGGTTGGCGAGGTGCCGGACTACCCGGCCATGTTCATGACCGACGGCACCACCATGATCACCCTGTGGCAGGCGACCGATCCGGCGAGAAGGCGGTTCCGTTCGACCGCAAGAACAACGTCGGCCTACACCACTTCGCCCTCAAGGTGGAGAACGCCAGCGTCCTCGACGACCTCTACCACAGGCTGGACACCACCAACGGCGTCGACATCGAGTTTGCGCCGGAGCCGCTGGGCGGCGGCCCCACCAAGCACATGATGTGCTTCATCCCCGGCGGCATCCGCATGGAATTCATCGCGCCTGGCGGCTGAGCGGCCGGCGTTCGAGAACGAAGGAGGAAACCATGACTCACGTAACCCTGACCCCGGCCGGTCGCCCCGCGGCCGTCGGAATCGCCGCGGCGGACGTCTCCAAGGTCGGCCGCTATGTCACCCTCTACGGCATCGTTCTGGTGTTCGGCTGGATCGGGGCGATGAAGTTCACCGCCTACGAGGCCGGCGCCATCGAGGGCCTTGTCGCCTCGAGCCCGCTGCTCTCGTGGCTCTACGGGATCCTTGATCAGCGCGGCGTCGCCAACCTCATCGGCGTCGTCGAACTCACGGCAGCGGCGCTGCTCGGCGTGCGGCCGTGGTCGGCGCTCGCTGGCGCCGTGGGCGCCGTTCTGGTGGCGGCCACGACGGCGGTCACCCTGACGTTCCTGTTCACCGCCCCCGGCTGGGAAGCGAGCCTGGGCGGCTTCCCGGCGCTGTCCGTTTTGCCGGGACAGTTCCTGATCAAGGACGCGGTGCTCCTGGGGGCTGCCCTGTGGATCCTCGGAGACGCCTTGCGGGACCTGAGTGCCGCCCGCTGACCCGCTCGACCAGCACTCGACCATCAACCCTTACACAGAGGAGACCAATCATGCCTCGTATAGCCCCCGTTGACCCCGCGACCGCCACCGGCGAAGCCAAAGTGCTTCTGGACGGTGTGCAGAAGAAGCTCGGCATGACGCCGAACCTTCTCCGGACACTCGCCAATGCCCCCGCCGCGCTGAAGGCCTATCTCGGCATTGGTGAAGCCCTGACAGGCGGCCGTTTCGACGCCAAGACGCGCGAAGCGTTCGCGCTCGCGGTAGCCGGCGCCAATTCGTGCGAATACTGCGCGTCGGCGCACACCGCCATCTCGAAGAGCCTGAAGGTGGACGACACGGAGATCCATCGCCGCCTCGGCGGGCACTCCGGCGACCCCCGGCTCGACGCGGCGCTGGTGTTCGCCCGCCAGGTGGTGGACAAGCGCGGCTTCGTCAGCGACGATGACATCGCGGCCGTGCGCGCCGCCGGCCACGACGACGGTGCCATTTCCGAGATCGTCGCCAACGTGGTGGCCAACATCTACACCAACTATATCAACCACGTGGCCCAGACGGAGGTCGACTTCCCCAAGGTCGATCTCGCCGCGGCCAAGGCGGCCTGACCAACCCGAAGGCGGCGCGCCGCACCGGCGCGCCGCCGTTTCGGGGCACCACTCGAAAGGGAGGCGGACAATGAACGAGCTGAGCACCGAAGCAACGCGTGGAGCAGCCGCCGTGACTGAGGATACGAACACGACCGGGTCCCCGTTCCACGTGGGTGAGCGACAGGTCCAGGAGCGCCTTGGGGTCCGAGACATCGAGGGCTGGGCGCGAAAAGTCGTGCGCCCCTATCTGCCGGAGGAGCACCGCGCCTTCCACACGGCGATGCCGTTCCTCGTCGTTGCGGCGCGCGACGAACAGGGAAGGCCCTGGGCGACCATGCTCGCCGGTCACGAGGGATTTGTGACCTCGCCGGACCCCGTTTCGCTGGTGATCGATACGAAGCCGGTTTCGGGCGACGCGTTGGAGCGTTCTTTTTTCCCCGGGGCCGACATGGGGATTCTCGGCATCGAGTTGGCGACGCGACGGCGCAACCGCGTCAACGGCCGCGACCAGCGGGGCACCTCCGGCGCCATCGTCTGCAAGGTGGACCAGACGTTCGGGAACTGCCCGCAGTACATTCGCGAGCGCGAGTGGCGGTACGAGACGGGCGTGACGGCCGGCGCGCCGGCGCGCGGCACGCGCCTGACCTCGTCCCAGATCGAGTGGATCGCCGCGGCCGATACGTTCTTCATCGCCACCGGGCTCCGCGGCGACGGCGAGAACTCCGCCTTTGGCATGGATGCCTCGCACAGGGGGGGCGATCCGGGATTTGTCGACGTCTTGAGCGAGACCCGGCTCGTGTTCCCCGACTATGCGGGCAACAACCACTTCAACACCATCGGCAACCTGGTCGTCGATCCGCGAGCCGGTTTCCTGTTCGTCGATTTCGAGACCGGAAGCCTGCTCCAACTCACGGGCCGTGCCACGATCGATTGGGATTCGTCGGCGGTGGCACGCGTTCCCGGTGCCCAGCGTTTGGTGACCTTCCATATCGAGGAGATCGTGGAGCTTCCCTCCGCCATCCCCTTGCGGTGGGACGCGGACGCGGAGTCGGTGCGCACCCTTCGTCTTGTGGAGAAGATCCGCGAGACCGAGGATGTGACATCGTTCGTGTTCGAAGCGCGGGACGGCGGACCGCTGCCTGCCTTCGAGGCCGGCCAATACCTGCCCATAGAGCTCAAGATCCCCGAACTGAAGGAACCGGTTCGCCGCACGTATTCGTTGTCAGGTCCGCCCGAAGGCGACCGCTACCGGATCAGTGTCAAGCGCGAGCCGAATGGCCTGGCTTCACGCTACCTGCACGATCACGTCGAGCCGGGAGCGTTCATCAATTCGCGTAGGCCTGCCGGCGACTTCGTGCTGTCCTGCGGCACATGTCCGATCGTGCTCGTCAGTGCCGGCATCGGCGTGACGCCCTTCGTGAGCATGCTCCACACATTGGCCGCCGAGAGCGGCGAGCGTCCGGTCGTGTTCGTCCACGGCGCACGCGACGGCGCTCACCATGCGCTCGGACGGGAGGTCCGCGCGCTGGCGGCGCGACGTTTCGGAATTCGGACGCACGTCACCTACAGTCGGCCGCGTCCCGAGGACGACCCCGGCGAAGACTACGATAGCGAAGGTCGCGTAGACGGTGCGCTCCTGGCCGGTCTCGTCGAGGATCTCGTGCTCGATACTACCTGTGTGGCCCAACCGGCTTCATGGCTGACGTCCAATCTACGCTCGAACGTCTTGGTGTCCCCACCGACCACATCCACACGGAGTCGTTCGGGCCATCGAGTTGATACTGGAGTCTACGATGGACTGTTCCGCACCCGTGGTCTCGGCTGCCGAGACATTCGAAGAAACCTGGCCCTTCCGTGCCCGCTACACCGACGCGTCGGGTTTCTCCATGCACTACGTCGACGAAGGCGCCGGGCCAGAGACGTTACTCCTGCTGCACGGCGAGCCGACCTGGAGTTACCTGTTTCGCCAGCAAATCCCCGTTTGGGCGGCCCACCATCGCGTCATCGCCGTCGACCATATGGGATTCGGCAAAAGCGCGACGCCGAAGGCGCGGACGTACTGGCTTCAGGATCATATCGACAACCTCGAGCGCTTCGTGCTCGCACTCGACCTGCGCGACCTTACGCTCGTCATGCACGACTTCGGGGGGCCGACCGGCATGGGCCTCGCGATCCGCCATCCGGACCGGATCAAGCGCGTCGTTTCGGTCAACGGTCCCACGCCGGCCGGCCAACCCGACTTGATCGACCGCATCACGGCCGACGCCGCGGTCGCTCCTTGGTTCCAGTGGATCCTGAAAGCCGAGAACGAGGGCGTGCTCGAGCAGGTGCTCGGCCAGCTTGACTACACCATCCTCTCGACGCTGAAACTGAACGGTTTCGAACGGAATGACATCATCAGCGACACCTGGCTGCGGGCTTACCGGGCCCCGTTCCCGACCCCCGCCTACGCTGCAGGCGCCATCGGCTGGGCCAAGGGCTTTGCCACTGGCGCGCACGAGTTCGAAATGCCTGATGCGGCGACCAAAGAAGAGCTCGCGACGAGGCCGGCATTGGCGATCTGGGGCGAGGCAGACCGGACACTGCAGGCCGAGCATTTCCTGCCGCTCTTCAGCCGAGCCTTCCCGAACGGCCGGATACATCGCCTGCCCGGCGTTGGCCATTATAGCCCGGAGGATGCGCCCGAGGACGTGGCGCGGCTCGTCGCCGAGTTCGTCGCGGCGGCAAACTGATGCCCAGGCAGGAAGCTCAGGCGGGAGCGAGACCAAAGTGACGGTCAGACGCCGGCGTTCTTGATCAGCACCTTGGCGGTCTTGCGGGCCTGGCGGGCGGCGTTGGGTGTGCCGGCCACGTGGGCCGCAACGGTGGCACCTTCCATCAGCAGGTGGAGCTGTCCGGCCAGGGCGTCGGCATCGGCGGCACCGGCGTTGGCCGCCAAGTCCGCCAGGTATTGGCGTACCTTGCGCTTGTGTTCCGCCGTTGCCTGATGGACCGGATCGTCGGCGGCACCGGACTCGCCGGCGGCGTTGATGAACGGACAGCCGCGGAAGTCGTCGGCTTCGAACCACTCCTTCAGCACATCGAACACTGCCAGCAGCCGCTTCTTCGGCGACCGGGCCTGATTTTCCACCGCCGATTTCAGCCACTCGCGGAAGCGCTCGTCCCGGCGCTGCAGCGCGGCGACGATGAGCTCGTCCTTCGAACGGAAGTGGTTGTACAGGGTCATCTTGGCGACTCGGCCTCGGCCAGGATGCGGTCGATGCCGGTGGCGTGGTACCCGCCTTGCTCGAATAACGCGGCGGCGGTATCGATCAGGTGGTCCTTGCGCGAAGCGGCCATGGGGCGATCCTCCTTACGACAAGCGTACCGACCCGTCCGTTCGGATCAAGCCCGAATCACGGATCGCCGGTTGCCTCCGTAAGACCGGGCTGTCGCTATGCGCTGATGGAAGCGATGCCAGATTGCCCTGGCGGTCAACTGCCTCGGGCTTCGGAACCACGTGTTCCAGGGTATCGCGATCCACCGCGCCGGGGATCAACTGGCCGCCGATGACGAAGGCCGGCGTGCCGTTGATGCGAAGCTGCCGCGCCAACTGCATGGTCTTGTTGATCTCGGCGCTGACCCTGGGGTCTTCCATTGCCGCTTTCACGGCGTCCAGATCGATGTTCAGCTTGGCCACCGCATCGAGCACGCGATCCTCGTTCAACGTCCCGCGCATGGTCATCAGCGCCGTGTGGTAGGCCATGTAGCGATCCGGCGCCGTCAACCACACCGCCAGCGCGGCACGGGCCGCGGTCACCGAATCCGGCCCCAAAACAGGGAGTTCCTTGACCACGTAGCGGATATTCCCGTCCTTCGCCAACAGGTCCCGCACGTGCGGAAAGGTGCGCTTGCAGTACGGGCACCGGTAATCGGTAAACTCGACGAGGGTGATGTCGCCGTCGGGGTTGCCGGCGGTGGGCGACGTGGGGGACCGTTCCAGGTCGTCGCGGAGCCGATCGATGGCTGCCGACGATTCCGCCTGGCGCTGCCGCCGCTGATACTCGGTGATGGAGCGGATCAGAACCTCCGGGTTCTCCATCAGATAGTCGTGGATGATCTTTTCCATGGCTTCGCGATCCATCGCCTGCGGCGACGCTGCATCGTCCGCGCCGGCGTAGGAGGCAGGGCCAGGACCGCGCCGACGGTCAGCGCCGCCACGGATCGTGTGAGGTATGTCATGGAGGTGTGCGATCCTCTCAAGCGCTAGCAGTCTGCTAGGGCGCGTGCTGGGGTTGTGGATAATGGGCTGTGGCGGTCGCCGCTGACAAGTCCGGAAGGGCTTCGCGCCCACGCCGGTCACGCAGATGTCATCGTCGCGGCGATCGCCGACGGCCTATCGCGACAGCACGATCCCGGAGATCATGGCGCCGCCGCCGCCGTCGTCCACGGTGAAGCCGATGAACACGATCGCCACCGAGCGTACCGCGTCGCCCGGCCAGGCACGGGCATACAGCGTCGCCAGATCGACGGTCTCCAGCCGCCACTGACCGGTATTCTCGATCCCGCCGCTCACCGTGTAGCGCCAGGCGGTGGCCTCGTCGTCGCCCGGTACGTGTACCGGGCTGAGGTCGCCTCGGCGCAGCGCCGACTCTGACCAGGTGAGCAGCAGCCGCCGGTCGTGAAGCGGCAGCGGCGAGGTGATCCACGCCCGCGCCCGATCCGTGAAGGACGCCGGCTCCGGCGTGCCGCCGCGAAAGCCGACGATCATCTTGAGCGGATAGGGGTCCGATCGCGCCGGCCGCATGTTCCAGGCCCAGCTCAGGTACGGTGTCGCCAGCAGTACGGCGCGGGTGCGCCGCGCCATCAGCACCGGCGCGCCCCCGGCCGCTACCGCCAACGCCGGCACCCCGCCCCTCACCGCGGGGCGGACGCGCTCGGCTATCGGGCCGCGCCCCACCCATTCGGACGGCAGCGGCCGTACGGTGAACGCGGGCGTCGGGCCCAGCACAGGCAGTCGCCCGCCGGGCTCCACCGCCGTTGTATCTCGCGCACAGCCGGAGACCGTCGCCATCGCCAAGCCGGCCAGCAGCACGGCGAACGCCGGCACCCGGCGCCGGCCGGCGCCGGCGGTCGCCGGCGGCCCACTGGGATGACTACTTGGCACCCTCTGCCTGTCGCCGGATGTCCTGCGCCTTCAGCCATCCCGGTGAGCCCTTCGGTAGCAGCCGCTCGGCCTTGCCGGCGTGGAACTGGGCGTCCTTGCGGTTGCCGAGTAGAACGGCCTCCTCGGCCAGCGCCAGCGCGCTCTCGCCCATCTGCCCGTTGCGGCCGTAGGCGATGGCCAGTTGCCGCCAGGCGAACGACCGCCCGCGCTCATGACGGAGGCCGGACCGGAGGTTGAGGATCGCCAGTTCCAGCATCGTAGGGTCGTTGAGCGCCAGTTGGACGCGGGCGAGATCGGTACGGATCAGCGGCTGCGTGGGCGCCAGTTCCACCGCCCGCTCATAGGGCGCCAGTGCCTCGGTCACCCGGCCGTTTTCGAACAGCATCTGGCCCTTCAGCTCGTGGAAGAACGGGTCCTCCGGCCGCTCGGCGATCAATCCGTCCACCAGCGGCAGGGCCTTCTCCAGGTCCGGCGTGCGGTAGTAGGCGATAGCGCGGGCATAGCGCGCGGGGATGCTCTGATCGTCGGGGCTGTAGGCGCGCAGCGCCGCCTGCGGGCTTTCCAGGAAGGCGATCAGCTTGGCCCGCATGCGCGCGTGCATCTCGACGAATTCCGGGATGATGGCCCGATCGGCGAACTTCGATCGGCTGATGAAGTCCTCCAGCGCCAGGATGCGCTCGCGAGTCAGCGGGTGGGTCCTGAGGTAGGGGTCCTGGCGGTCGACGGTGAGCAGCTCCTGGCCGCTGAGCGTGCCGAGAAACTCGAGAAGCCCACGGGCCGATTGGCCGGTATCCTCCAGCAGCCGCATGGCCGCCTGGTCGGCCGCCGCTTCCTGGGTGCGGCTGTATTGGAGGAACGTGCGCAGGCTGGCGCTCTGACCGCCGGCGATGACCGCCGCGCCCACGTCGGGGCGGCCGGCCGCCGCGGCGGCCCCGCCCAACAGCAGCCCTAGGATGGTCTGCGCCGTGGCGTTGCGCATGGCGTCGTGGGTCCGCGACAGGTGACCGCCCTCGATATGGCCGGTCTCGTGGGCGATCACGCCGATCACCTGGCCGGCGTGCTCGCTGCGGATCAACAGGCCGGTGTTGAGAAACAGCTTCTGGCCGCCGGCGACGAAGGCATTGAGGCTGCGATCGTTGATCAGGTAGATGCGCACGGCGGAGGCGTTCAGGCCGGCGGCCCGGAACAGTGGCGTGGAAAACGCCCGGATGGTATGTTCGATTTCCGCGTCCCGGATCAGCGAAAGCCGCTGCGCGCCGGTCTCGGTCGGCCTTAGAACGACGCACAACAAAACCAGGACAAGGACCGCCAGGCCGTTCGCCATGGCCCTGGCCGGTGGGGGAATGCGCGCAAGCAACCGAATTGGCCCTCCCGTTCACCAACAACCTAGTGATCACAGGCATTGTCGTCAAAGTGTTGACGGACGCCGCGATCAAGTGACTGCGAGGCGGCGGCCCGTGGCACTTTCGCTGGCCTTGATGCTGGGGATGGCGGCCTGCGGCGGGGCGGATACGCCGCAAGGGACCGTGGGGTTCGTTGAAGGATTCCTCGGCGGCGTGGTGACCGACGAGCCACGCGCGGCGCTGGTGGGCCGCGACGCGCTGTCGGCTGGCGGGACAGCGGCCGACGCGGCGGTGGCCGCCTACTTCACCCTGGCGGTCACGCTGCCGTCCACGGCCAGTCTCGGCGGCGGCGGCATCTGCGTCGTGCACGACCGCGAATCCGGCACCGTGGAGGCGTTGGACTTCCTGCCGCGCGCGCCGCAGACGAATGGCGCGGCGGTGCCCCGGCCGGTGGCCATGTCGGGCAACGTTCGCGGCCTCTTCGCGCTGCACGCCCGGTACGGACGCCTGCGGTGGGGGCAGCTGGTGGCACCGGCGGAGAACCTGGCCCGCTTCGGTGTGCAGGTACCGAGGGCGCTGGCCCGCGACATGGCACCGTTGGCCGACGCGCTGGCCGCCGATCCCGAAACCCGCCGGGTGTTCGCCGCCAGTGACGGTCCGGGGCTGGTGGGCGAGGGCGATTTCCTGCGCCAGTTGGATCTCGCCGCCGCGATCAGCCAGATTCGCGCGCGGGGCCCAGGCGTCATGTACAGCGGTACCCTGGCACGGACGCTGGCGGAGGCCACGCGGGCGGCGGGCGGCGCGCTGACCATCGACGACCTGCGCGCCTACACGCCGACCTGGCGTCCGACGATGGAGGTGGAGTTCGGCAACCTCACGGCGCACTTTGCGCCGCCGCCGGCGGCGGGAGGTGCCGTCGCCGCGCAGATGTGGGCCATGTTGCTCGACGGCGATGATTACGAGGACGCCGACCCGGAGGAGCGACCGCGCGTGTTGGCCGCGGCCGCCATGCAGGCGTTCCTCGACCGCGACCGTTGGATGGCGGCCGACGGCTCGTCTCGGGTGGCCGCCGAGTCGCTGGTGGAGGACGACTGGATCGAAGAGCTGCTGGCCGGTGTCCAAGCCCGCCGTCCGGCGCCGGCAAGCGCCACCGCCATCAACGCCGGTCGGCCGGAAAACCCCTCCGCGGCGACGCTGATCGCCGTCGATCGGGAAGGCTCGGCGGTGGCCTGCGCCCTGACCCTCAACGCCCCGTTCGGCACCGGCCGGATGGCGCCGGGGACCGGAATCCTGCTGGCCGCGCAACCCGGAACGGGCGGTCGCGGGCACACGGCGCTCGGGCCCATGGTGATCGTCAACGAGAACGTCAACGAGGTGTACTTCGCCGGCGCGGCGTCGGGGGGCGTTGCGGCGCCGACGGCGCTGGTTGCGGTGGCCGCCAACGCGTATCTGGCAGAACAGCGGCTGCCGGCGGCGATGGCCGTCGGGCGGGTCCACCATGGCGGCGTTCCCGACCTGGTGTTCCATGAACCGCAGGTGGACGCCGCCGTTGTTGCCGAGCTGCGTCGTCACGGGTTCGCCGTTGCCGCCACGCCGCGGCTGGGCGTGGTCAGCGCGCTATCGTGCTCCGGTGGCCTGCCGCCGAAGCCGGAGACCTGCGAGGCCGTCGCCGACCCGCGCGGCTTCGGTCTCGCTGCCAGCGCCGAGTAATACCAACCTGCGATGAATAGGAACACACTGTGACGCCGAAACGAGGCTTCCGGTTAGGAGCGGGGCGCGCCGTGATGCTTGGCGCATCACAAGGGCCTCGCGACGACGCCCGGAGGCCTCGTTTTGGTGCCCTCCGGGTCGGCTTTCGCGCCGCCTCGGTGCGTCGGAGAGGCTTGACGATGCGCCCTGGATCGCCCGCGCCTCCCCTCCTGCCCAGACACCGCGAAAGCCGATCATAATGAGTTCCTATCACCGCAGGTTGGTATAAGGGCCATGACGGTGAAAGCCTCACGACGCGGCGCGATCCCGCCGTTCATCGTCATGGACGTGATGCGGGCGGCCAACGAGCGGGCGGTCGGCGGCGATAGTGTCCTGCACCTGGAAGTGGGGCAGCCGGGAACGCCGGCACCCGGCGGGGTGCTGGCGGCGGCCCGTGACGCGCTGACCCGGGAGCGCCTCGGCTACACCGATGCCCTGGGGCTGGAAACGCTCAGGCGGCGGATCGCCACTCACTACGGCGACACCTACGGCGTGTCCGTGGATTGGCGGCGGGTGGTGGCAGAGGCTGCTGAAAAACCCGATTGAGTGACGCTTCCGTGCGTGATTCCTTGGCGCTGGGTCTGTCAGCGGGGGATTGCGGTGATGCTGGGTGCGCCGGTCGGTCGGCAGGGCCGGCTTTTCTATGAGT
>Ga0209363_1000198_pt1 | contig 20382 bp, 24 predicted proteins | sample WorMetexBAHAMAS3_FD_187385 | JGI IMG/M metagenome (GOLD analysis project Ga0209363, IMG submission 187385) | Marine gutless worms symbiont microbial communities from Max Planck institute for Marine Microbiology, Germany - Inanidrilus exumae... | ecosystem: Host-associated > Annelida > Digestive... | reverse complement strand
TTTAGGTTGCAGAGCAATTGGGTATCAGATATTTATAAATTAAGTGGCTAGATGGTTTAGTTAGTAATTATTTTGTAAGTAGTAATATTATAGCATGGTTTGTAATTTACATTAAGTACTAGAGTGTACTTGATAAGGTTGTGCGGGCATAGGGTTTTAATATTGTTTACGGTTTGACGCATAAGAAATTATTTGGTGTTTATGTATATTTATGTTATAAGGTGCATAAGATATCTATTTGTGGCTTGTTGATGTTGTGTCTATAATTGAGTTATTTAATTTTGGTATACATAGGTTATTTATGCGGGAAATAGAGTAGGTGATTAGTGGGGCAGGTAGTAGTTTTATATATAATAGATGCAATTGGTTGAGGACCATAGAAGTATATTTGAGGTTGTAGTTGTTCAGATAATATGAGTTTGTGTGTTATGTGATAAATAATTTAAATTATGAATGTACATTGTCTTATAGTTAAATGATGCGATACGGTAGGTTTATTTAATTAGTGTTAGATATGACGTGGGTCTATATTATATTATATTATTAACTTAGTAAGAAATACAAGTATTTATGTGTGAGTTTAGTAAATAGGCCTATTTATTTGGGCATGGTTATTATATTTATAGGCTTATTATTACAAGATAGTGCTATTGCCATAGGAAGATAGAGTAGAGTATTTAATCTGTTATGGCATAGTGGTGGTTTATTGTATATTTGATATTATACATGTGTATATTGTTTATTGTTATTAGCTGAAGGTGTATCTAGTTTTATAGTTTATTTAATATATTATTTATTTAATAGTAATAGAGCTATATTTAAGTGTATAATTTGTGCGGTAGGTTTGTGTTTGATATTTGTTTAATGAATGTTAGTTTAACAGTGTGTTATTTGTAGCAGGTGGGTTCTCATCTATGTCGGATTATGGTTTAACTAGAGTTTGTCTTTAATGCTTGATTTGAGTGTAGTTTATGGTGTATTAATTATAGGTTAGAACGGTTGGTTATTGTATTTGTTAATATGTAGTGATGCAGTAGTTATATACTTATAGGATATTGTTAATTTTATCAGGTTGAGTAGGTTTAAGGTAGAGTATTATAAGTAGCAATAATTGATTAAAATTTGATTATTTGTCTTGTATTTAGACGATTGTATTGTGTTAGTTAGATTATGATTTGGTTTAATAGAGTTTTATTATGGTTATTAAATTAACCATTGATTTTAATTATTATAGGTTTAAAGTAGGACTTAAATTGACAGGATACAGTAAATTATTGAACTGTTGTTTGTATTTATGGTTATTTAGTACTATTATATTAACAGGAATAAGTTTTAAAGTAAGACTGGTAGTGGTTATTTATGTGGTGTGTGCTTGTATCAAATGTTGGTGTCAGTTATATATATTAAATATAGTTTAATAGGTTAATATCTATTTGTGTATACTTATATGTAAATAAGCATTCAATTAGGTATACTTAGAATAATTTTATATTTGTGTTTAGGTGGTTTGGTTTCAAGAGGATTTCTCCAAAAATAAATTTACAGTTTATTACTTTAGTTATCTTGAAAGTGTATTGTTATTTGTTAATATAGTGTCTATACACTATATTATTATAATTTTGTAGCTGTTTAGCTTAAGTGTAGCAGAGTTATGTTTATTGTACAGATTTAATTTTAGCTGATAAACATAGTTTTATAGACATGGTCAGATATTTATTAGTATTATGAGACATGTATTAATATGGTATCTTGTTTGGTCTGTGTTAAATAAATTAATGATGTCTGTACTATGTGAGTTGTGTGTGATAATATTAAATTAGTTAAATATAGATCATATATTTGTAATGAGTTTTAGATTAAATTGATATTGTAGTCTATTAAAGGTCCAATCATTATAATTGGAACTATTGTTGTGTGTTTAACCTAGTATCAGAATTAGTATCAGTTTCAGTTTCAGTAAGTTGGGGGTACTACTAAAGAGTTATTTATTTTTATTGGTTTATTGCTGTTATGGTAATAGTAATTTAATATAATAATGATTAGTATGGTTCAAGAACCTACAAATATTATCCTTCATTGTATTGGGGCTATGTGTGGCATGGTTCTTAGTCGTAGATTAGTAAAATCTATTATGAGTTAATTAGAACTGTTTATAGGCAGTGTATTTACTATATTTGAAGCTGTGTGATGATGGGAGACATAATTTAGTTGATATTTTACCTAGTAATATGGTTATATAGAAGAAGTTTGTATTGTGTTTAAGGCTTGCAGATTTTATATGTTAGTTAGTGTAGGTAGAACCACAGAGGATATTTATTAAGGCTTTAATAGAATCTATTTTAGCTGGTTATTAAGAATTGTAAATTATTTTTGTGTGCAGTGATTTATTATGATATTAAGCTATAATATTTTTGATATTTAGAATTTGTGGATATTGTTGATTAGTATATTATCAAATAATTAATTATTTTGATACTATATTTGGGTAATTTTATTAATAGCTGTTTTGCCTAGAAGAGTTTAAGTGTGTAGATTTGGTTGGTATTGTTTGTTTTGTTATGTTTAGTAATAGTTATGACTGTTAGTATGTCTATAAATTTGTTTATTTAGCTAAGGTAGATAATGGTTATAATAGTTATAAGACTTAGCTTAATTATAGCAAGTATTAGATTTTTTGAGTGTTTCAGTGTAAGTCTGCTAGTCATAGTTCTAATATTTAGTAATTGGTTCGATGGGCCTAATCTGAATAATTTTTCTATTCATGACTGATCTAAGTATTTGTAAAGTAGTAGTGATATATTTAAGTATTTTGGTAAAAGAAATTGAGTAGAAATGGGTGTAATAAATATTAAAGATCTAAATAGTTTATTGAGTGTGGGTGATTTAGGGCTGTTCAATATATATATATTTGTTGCTATTAATATTAGTGCTCTAGTTAATATAATAAGATTTATTATCATTGATTTTATTTTTTCATCTATAAATATTAGTGATTCTTTTATTGGCATAGTTCATTGTATGCTACTACCAAGTAGAATTCTTATTACTGATATAATAATTATAGGGTAATTGTTATTTCAGATTCTTTTTTGGCTCGAGGATCTAGATTTTTTTGTTGGTGTAATTATGATGAATAAAAATATTCGTATTGAGTATGTAGATGTTAGTAAAATTATAATAAATAGTATAAAGTAGATAGTAGAGTTAATTGATATCGATGATGATCAGGTTATAATTGCGTGCTTTGAGTAGAACCCACTCAGAAATGGGACCCCTATTAAAGCAGAAGAGGAAATTATTATTCTTGATGTAGTGATTGGGGTATAAGTGAAAAATGATCCATAGAGTCGTAGGTCTTGATTGTGGTTATTATAAGAAATTAGAGTTCCTGCTCTGATAAATAGCAGTGCCTTAAATATGGCATGAATGACTATGTGGAAAAATCTTAGTATGGGTATATTTACGCCAAGTGGTATAATTATTAGACCTAATTGTCTTAGTGTTGATAGGGCGATAACTTTTTTTAGGTCGTTTTCATAAATAGCTCTTATCCCGGCCAGCATAGTTGTAGAGATGCTTCTAATAATGAGAACAAGCTGTGCTGTTTTTGAATGGTAAATTATAGCATTAAACCGATATAAAATAAATACTCCAGCAGTGACTAGAGTTGAAGAGTGTACTAATGCTGATACAGGGGTGGGCGCGGCTATGGCGGCGGGCAATCACCTAGAGTAGGGTGTTTGCGCGCTTTTTGTTATAGCAGCTACTATAATTCCTAATAATTGATAAGTAGCATATTTGTTATTATTTACTAGATGATATATTGGTAGTGAGTCTCCGTTATTTAAGGTTATTACGATTGATATTAGCAAGAATATGTCACCTAATCGGTTAGTGATAATAGTGAACATACCTGCACTTAGTGATCGTGAATTATTATAGTAGATAATTAAGACAAATGAGGTGATTCCGAGGCCATCTCATCCAATTAATAGGCATAGGGTATTGGGGATGTAAATTAGTAATATTATTGATGTAATAAATATTAGAACAATTTGACAAAATCGTAGATTATTTTGATCTGTTTTTATGTATTCTTTAGAGAATTTTAGTACGTTTCTTGAGATAAATAGGACAATTGATGAGTATAACATTCTTCTTCATTCTAGCATTAGTTCTATCTTTATTGTTGCCCTAGAAATTAAGCAAATTTCTCACTCAATAATTAGTGAGTAGTTTGTTATTATTAGTATAATTGATGGGATACTAGTGATTAGTCTAATAGTAAGTAAGATTCTTGGAATAGTATAGTTTAACATATTATAATAAATAGATATTATTTAGAGATGTGTACTCAGTATTATTTATTTTATTTAATTGGTTATAGTGTGTAATATATTTATTTATTTGTGGCATCATAGATTGGTTAATTAGTATATCCTCGTAGCGGGGCATTGTTTATTATTACTATTTTTACTACAATGATTATTATTAGTAAGAGGATTAGAATGAGTATAATAATAATAGGTGCGTTTGAAGCTTTATATAGTTTAAGAATGTGTAAGTTTGTGTTTCTGTTGGTAATTATATGGAGATTTATACCCTTTATAATAATTAATGGTATTGCTATAAATTGAAGCTTTCTTTTTAGTCATATTGAATCGTTAGAGCTGAATCTTACAAAATAGGAGAATATAATTATTATTCCGCCGACATAAATAATAAATAGGATTATAGCGTGTCAGGAAGATATTAGTAGTCTTATTAGTACTGATATATAAATTGCTACGGTTAAAATAACAAGTCTTATGGTTATTGGATTATTAAAAGATAAGGTGGATCAAGTTATGGTGGTTATTAATAATATAATTAGTAGCGGCAGTGTCATTATAGTTTTCAATTTAAAGATCCGTCTATTCATTCGTAGATAATGCCAGTTAATAAGATTATAATAAGTGTATTTATTAGAATAATTGTTTTAGGTGATCATGAATAAATTATGGGAAGGATTAGGATTAGGGCGATCTCGACGTCAAAAATAATAAATAGGATTATTAGTAAAAAGAATCGTATAGAGAGTGGTTTTCGAGCTCTGGAATCTAAATTGACACCGCATTCAAAAGTAGAGTGCTTTTCTGATCATTTTTTTGATAATTTTATAAGGAATAGTGGAACAAATAAAATAAGTAGACTAATAATTATAATAATAGATATATATATAACTAATCATATCATTTATCTGTGATCATTTGCATAAAGTGATAGAAGAAGGCAGAAAATATAGGCCTGAATTATACAAATAATTAGTTCGAATGCGGTATATATAATGGATGTTAGTACTAGAGTAGTATAAATTTTTATTTTATATGAAATGCTAAATAATAGAATTAGGTTTATAATTACATGACCAGCGGTTATATTAGCAGCAAGGCGAAAGCTTAGTGTTATAGGTCGTAGGCATAGCCTGATTAGCTCGATTACTACTAAAAATGGTCTAAGTCACATAGGACTCCCGCTCGGTAAAAGGTGGGAGATGTGGGCTTTTATTAAGTGGTTGCTGCTTCTAATGACTATAAACATTCATATGGGTATACCAATTGATAGGGTAAATATAATATGGCTTGTAACACTGAACATATATGGTATCATACCTATAATATTCATAATTAAGATAAATATAAATATTGTGCTTACTGTATATATGGCTGTTTTTATTGATTTTAGTTTTGTTATGATTAGCTGATTAGTAATATAGGACATTAGTGGTAAATGTATAATAATAGTTTTGTTGGGCTTGTATCAGTATATTCTTAACATGATAGTTGGAGCTATCGCAAGGACTATGAAATTTTTATAGCAGAGGTCTATTCAGAGTGGATCAAAATTAGAAAAGATGTTTATTATCATTTCAGGGATTGAGTATTACACTCAATTTTAACTTTGAAGGTTAATAGTTTATTTAACTTAAGTCCCTATAGTACTAGGAATTTTCCTAGTATTATAGGTTCAAGGCCTATTTAATACTATAATGAGCCCCATCAGTAAATAGATATATAGAGACAAATTCATACTACGTCAACGAAGTGTCAGTATCATGCAGCGGCTTCAAGTCCGAAGTGATGTACAGTAGAAAAGTGTTGTCTTATAATGCGAGCAAGACTAACAAGGAGAAAAATAGTTCCTACGATTACATGTAAGCCGTGAAAGCCTGTAGACATAAAAAAAATTGATCCAAAGGTTCTATCAGCTAAGGTAAAAGTAGAATTTATGTATTCATTGATTTGCAATGATCTAAAATATATCCCTAATATAATTGTTACTAGAAGGGTTATTCTTGCTATTATTCGTTTTCCCAGTTGTAGGCTATGATGCCTTCAGGTTACTGTAAAGCCGGACATTAATAAGATTGCTGTATTCAGTAGTGGGATGCCTATTGGGTTAATGGTATTTATTCCGATTGGCGGTCAAGCACAACCTAGGTTCATGACAGGTCTTAAGCTTCTATGGAAGAATGTTCAAAAAAATGATATAAAAAAACAAATTTCTCTAATAATAAATAGTGCTATTCCAATACGTAGTCCTTTTTGTGTGTGCAATGTATGTTTTCCTATTATAGAGGCCTCACGTACTATATCTCGTCATCATTGAAATGTAGATAGCAGTAATATTATTATTCTTGGAATGATAAAGGATATGTTGTAGGAATGGAATCAGTTAATTAGGCTGAGTGCTAAGAATATTATTCTAGAGGCTGACATAATTGGTCAGGGTCTTAGTTCAGTAACATGATATGGCAGTCGTGACATTATACTCTATGATCTCATATTTGGAAAATAGGTGTAATTAATTATACTAAGAGTATTATAATAAGTTTATTACTTATTGTTAATTGATTTTGATCAATTAGTAAATGAGTGTGTATTAATTGATTCTAAGACAATTGGTATAAATGAGTGGTTTGCTCCACAAATTTCTGAGCATTGGCCATAAAAGATTCCCGCACGATTCACGTATAAAAATAATTGATTAAGTCGTCCAGGAACTGCATCGGTTTTGATTCCAAGTGAGGGGATAGTTCATGAGTGGATAACATCAGAGGCAGTTACTAGTAGTCGGATTTCCCTTTGTATTGGGACTACTATGCGATTGTCTACCTCTAATAATCGATATTCTCCCTTATTTAGGATTTCTCTATTCACTATAAATGAGTCGAACTTAATATTTGGAAAGTCTCTATATTCATATGATCAAAATCATTGATGACCAGTTGCTTTAATTGTTAGAGCAGGGATTATTGATTCTTCTATAAGATATAGTAGACGTAATGAAGGTGTGGCTAGTAATATAAGTAGTAGGGCAGGTACAGTTGTTCAAATAAATTCGATTCTGTGTGCCTCTTTTAACGTGCGACTTGATAAGTTATTTGTAATAATAGATACTATTATATAGCTAATAGTAGTTAAGATTAATACTATCATTATTAGAATGAGGTCGTGAAACGATACTAGTATGGTTATAGTTGGTGTAGCTCTATCCTGTAAATTGAGTTGCATTCATGATCTCATGATTCTAAGTGAACATGGTAATGTTTTCCCCTAATTAACAAATAGGTGCAGATAGCTTTCACTTAGTGCAGGGAGTTACTAAGGCATAGGTAAGAACCGTAATATGATTAGAAGTCATGTTTAATAAGCCTTATATTGATATCATGGTAGAGCAGATGTTCTCGTGGTCTTAGTGTAAGTAAGGAGCATTTATTATGCTATGCTCTAAGACATAGTTTCTACTGTGTCTACTTTGTTACGACTTATCTTATTTTTCAGTAAGAGTGACGGGCGATATGTGCATGCATTATAGGTGATTTATAAATCTATAGTAAAGATTTATTACTGTCAAGTTCTATTATTTTTATTTAGGTATAATTTATTTAAATAAATGTAGCCCATTTGTGCCCATGATTTTAGTTGCACTTTGACCTGTTATATGGTTGGTATAGTGGAGTTTTTGTTTAAGGTATTTTAGCTAAACCTTGCACGGCAGTATACAAACTGATTTTCAATTCATGGTTAGATATTTGTGGATTATCATATTAATAAACAGGCTCCCCTGAGTTTATAAAACACCGCCAAAGTCTTTGGTTTTAAAACTATAGTTTTTATTGGCCGATTATGGTTGTTCTTTATAAATAGAAGGGTATCTAATCCTTGTTTTAGTTTATAGTTTTTCCCCGCATGATTATATAGTTGAGTCTTGTGGTTATAATTTTATCTATTTACTTTTTATTATATCTGGTAAGTTAAATCTATTTTAATGACTTGAGCTTATTGTTTAACCGCAACTGCTGGCACAACTTTTGTTATCTCTTATTGTTAATACCTAATTCTTAAATTAAAAATTGATTAAGGGTTTTACTGAGGTATGTTCTTTATTTATTATGTCATGTAATATATTAGTTAGGGTCATTATGGTAGCAAGAATCAAACTATGTAAGTCATAGCAAGAGAATAGTTCATTGTTGGGGCATGGGCCCAATAGCTTGTATTAGCTTATCTTGCTATGCAAGCAGTTGGAGAATTGAGAGTAACTCTTTCTTTGATTTACAAAATCATTGCTGTATTAGCTTTCAATTCAGAGGACTCAGGTGAGTGCTTTAACTCCCAGGGTTAATATTTTATAGTGAAAACTATCCTCAGTATTGATCATATTAGAATTTTTGAAATGAAAAATCAAGGTATTATAATTTATATACTATCAATAATTGTCTATTAGTTTATAGTGTTGTTAATGGTTGTTTGTATTTACAGATAATGTCATCAATAGTTTAGTATTTTTTTATTACAAATAAAATATATGAAGTATATAGATCTTGAGACTTGTCCAATGATGATAAACGGTCTTTCTACCGGGCATGTACCGATTCATGATAGAATAAATCATGAATTAATTATTAAGAAGAATGTAATTTGTGCAATAGGGCAGAATCTTGTGGATAACTTATCTGTATTATGCATTGGTGGTAGATAAAGGATGAAGATTGCTGCTAAGAGTGCTATTACTCCTCCTAGTTTACTAGGCACGGACCGTAGGATGGCATATAATCATAGGAAATATCATTCTGGTTGGATATGTGTTGGAGTAATTAGTATATTTGCTTCTGTGAAGTTTTCTGGGTCTATTAATATATTTGGTGCTAGTGTGGATATTGTTATTAATAATATAATAGCTAGTATAAATCCTATGGTATCTTTGATTGTAAAGTATAGGTGAAATGGAATTCGGTCTCTGTTGGAATGTGTGCCCAGTGGGTTATTTGAGCCGGATATGTGTAGGAATATTAAGTGTATGGCTACTATTATAATAATTATTAATGGTAAAATAAAGTGGATAATAAAAAATCGGCTTAGAGTTGGATTGCTAACAGCAAATCCTCCTCACAGTCACTCTACTAGTTGCTTGCCAATATATGGGATAGCAGAGAAGATATTTGTAATTACTGTAGCACCTCAAAATCTTATTTGTCCCCAGGGGAGTACATATCCTATAAAGGCTGTAGCTATGGTTACAATAAAAATTGTTACACCTATATTTCAAGTTTCTTTTATGTAGGAGGAACCATAGTATATGTTTCGGGCTATGTGAATGTATATGAATAATAAGAATAGTGATGCACCATTTATGTGTAAGTTGTGGAATATTCACCCTCAGTTAATGTTTCGTGTAATATGAATTAATGACTCGAAGGCCATTTTAGTGTCTGGTCTATAGTGTATTGATAGGATAATGCCGGTTATGATTTGTGTGAGTAGGAACAAGCCTAGTAAAGAGCCATAGTTTCATCAAAGAGAGATATTAATTGGCCTAGGCAGGTCTAGAATACTAGTTGATATAATTTTTATTATAGGATGAAGTTTGCGCAGTGGTTTCATACAATTAGATATTGGACTTTATTCGTATTTAACATCATCAGAGTTATCCGTTCAACCGGCGCAATATCATATTATTGTTGCTATTGTCGAAATAGTTATAAGAAGGAATATTAGTGCTGTAGGTAAAATTTTTTTTCATAGGCAATTTATTAGGATATCATACCGTAATCGTGGTAGTGCACCGCGTCTTCAGATAAATATTATTGATACAATAGTAGTTTTAATGGCTAGTTCAATTATTGATGTATTTCTTGTTAGTATAGATATCGTTAATAGTCTTATTAGTAGGATATTTATATATTCAGCTATAAAAATTAATGCAAATATAGATCTTCTATATTCAATATTAAATCCTGAGACTAGTTCTGATTCTCCTTCGGTAAAGTCTAGTGGGGCACGATGTGTTTCTGCCAAGATAGAAATTAATCAGGTTATAGCTATAGGTAGGATCATTAGTAAGATTCAAGAATATTGATTTTGTATAATTTCTGATATATTTACCCTCATAGAGTATATAATAAAGCAGATTATAATTAGTGATATGCTTACTTCATAGGAGATTGTTTGAGCAATTCCCCGCACAGCTCCAAATATTCTTCATTTTGAGTTTGAACCTCAACCAGCAATGAAGGTTGCGTAGATATTTATACTTGTAATACATAAAAAGTAAATTATTCTAAATTTTATAAAAAATAGTTGGTTGAAATTAGGGTAAATTGGTCACAGTAATATTGATAGAATAATTATTATAATTGGGGCAATTATTTGATATTTAGGGTTAGTATAGGTGGCTGCTTTTTCTTCCTTTGTAAATAGTTTATTTGCGTCCCCTAGTGGAACTGTTAGAGCTATTATGGTTGGTTTATTGGGCCCCTTTCGATATTGTATGTATCCCAAAAGTTTTCGTTCTGAAAGTGTATAAAAAGCTATTGCCAGGAGTGCAGATATTAATATTATAATAAGACCTACAATTATCATAAAGTAGTCAAGTATTAGCAATGATTACTGCATTAAGAAAGTATTACACTTATCTCTAAGGCTTAAACTTAGTGCATTATTTTGCTATCTTAATTAATTGGTATATTAATTTAGCAGTAATCTTGTCGTGTGTGTATTGTGGTAATGGAGGCAGTTTCTAGCATACTATGGTAGTTTAAGGGTATTGATTGATCTCATTCTATAGATGTTCTTATATGTCTGATGCAGATTACTATACGTTTTATTATTATAGATTCTCATAGGATTATGATAAATATTAGAAGGGCAGTAAACGAAATTATTGCTCCAATAGATGATATTATATTTCATGTTGTGTATGTGTCTGGGTAATCAGAATATCGACGTGGCATACCTCTTAGTCCTAGGAAGTGTTGCGGAAAAAATGTTATATTTACTCCAATAAATATTGTAGTAAATTGAGCTTTTATTAGTCGTTCATTTAAGGTTATTCCTGTAAATAGGGGAAATCAGTGTGAGATTGAGGCAAAAATTGCAAATACAGCTCCCATGCTAAGTACATAATGAAAGTGTGCTACTACATAGTATGTATCATGAAGGATGATATCTATAGATGAATTTGATAAGCAGATGCCAGTTAATCCTCCCATTGTAAATAGGAAGATAAAGCCTAAACTTCATAAAATAGATGAATTAAATTTTAATTTAGTCCCATATAGTGTTGCTAGTCAACTAAAGATTTTGATTCCTGTTGGGATTGCAATAATTATTGTTGCAGCGGTAAAATATGCTCGGGTGTCAACATCTATGCCTACAGTGAATATGTGGTGAGCTCAAACAATAAATCCAATTACTGCGATACTAATTATTGCATAAATTATTCCAAGGGATCCAAATGGTTCTTTTTTGTATGTGCTGTGAGAAATGATATGTGAGATAGCCCCAAATCCGGGCAAGATTAAAATATACACCTCCGGGTGACCAAAAAATCAAAATAAGTGTTGAAATAGAATCGGGTCTCCGCCCCCCACAGGATCAAAGAATGATGTATTTAGATTACGATCAGTTAGCAATATGGTAATTGCTCCAGCGAGAACTGGAACTGATAATAATAGTAAAATTATTGTTAAAATTATAGCTCAGACAAAAAGAGGAACCCGTTCTAGTCTTATTCCGGTAGATCGTATATTAATGATAGTTGAAATAAAGTTAATTGCTCCTATGATTGAGGATATACCAGCCAAGTGGAGTGAGAAAATTGCTAGATCAATTGATGCTCCACTGTGAGCAATGTTGCCTGCAAGTGGCGGGTATATTGTTCATCCGGTGCCTACACCATTTTCTACAAGTCTAGATAGTAATAATAGTAATATAGAAGGAACTAATAGTCAAAATCTTAAGTTATTGAGTCGCGGGAATGCTATATCTGGCGCGCCCAATATTAGCGGTAGCAGTCAATTTCCAAATCCTCCAATGAATACAGGCATTACAAAAAAAAAGATTATTATAAATGCGTGGGCTGTGACTATTATGTTATAGATTTGATTGTCTATAATTATGAGTCCTGCCTGTGATAGTTCTATCCGGATAATTATTCTTATTGCAGTCCCGAGGCATCCAGCTCAAATTCCTATAATAAAGTACATAGTACCAATATCTTTATGGTTTGATGAAAATAATCAGCGCATTGTATTAATTTTATAGTTGATTAAAGAATTATAAAGATTGCCCCAAGTGTTCTTGTTCTAATAGAGAAAATAGTGTAGTTGAGTATATTTTTTTGGCTATGTTGATGTTTATTAGTTTTAGTTCTCATTGCTATATTAAGTATAATTCTTAAATAGAAGAATAGTCTTAAAGATGACCTAAAGATAAGAATGTATGTAGTTACTATTGAATATTTTAGAAGTATATTTATTATTAATAGTTTTGGGAAGAATCCTGTTATTGGTGGTATTCCGGCTAAGGATAGAAGTGACACCACAATAGAGAATTTTAGTATATGTGGTAAGTTTTGTTTGTGTCATGGTTCATAGAGTGAATTAATATTTATTCTATTTAGAGTAAAAAATAGTGGTGTTAGTATAAGTGAATATAGAATAAAATAGGTAATGGATAGGCAGGGAATATTTATAATTAGTCCACTTATAGTTCATCCTATATGGGCAATAGATGAGTAAGCTATAATTTTTTTTATGGTGACTTGACTTAGTCCTATGATTCTTCCGGCTAGTGCATTGATAGAGGATAAGATCATTCTATTTATTATTCTTGGTTTAATTAAGAAGGCTATAATAAATAGTGGTGCAATTTTCTGCCATGTCGCTAGAATAAGGCAATTTGTTCATCTGATTTTTTCTATAATTGTTGGAAATCAGTGATGACATGGTAGGATTCCTAACTTTATTGTAATAGAGGTTATTAATAATAAATTATTTATTTTTATGAGTCAGTGCAGGTTGAAGATTGAAGCAGAGCTTACTAGAAATAGCATTGAGCCTAGCGTTTGTGACAGAAAGTAATCTATTGAAGCTTCGACTTCATTTATTGTGTAGTTATTTATTAGTGATAGGATAAATGAGAATAGATTTAGCTCTAATGAAAATCACATTATAATTACATTTGTTGATGAAATAGCTATTATGGTAGAAGATATTACGGTGGAATATGTTATTAGTTTTGTGTTTATGTGTAGCTTCATTATAAATATGTTTAATGGTAACAAGTAGGTAATCCTATTTAGTAATCCTAAATTACTTACATTTGTCTGTCAACTTGTTAATATATAATAATTATTAAATTTTGGTCCTTTCGTACTAAAAATTGTATTTATGTCATAGATAGAATCTAACCTGGCTTACGCCGGTCTGAACTCAGCTCATGTAATATTTTAAAGATTGAACGAATCTATTATTTTTAGCTTTTGCACTAAATAAGTATATAAGCCAACATCGAGGTGCAAATCCTTTTTTTTAATTTGAACTTTAGAAAAAGATTAGTCTGTTATCCCCGCGGTAGCTTATATTTTTGTTCACTTGTAGTGGATCAAGATTTGATTTATGTATCTAGCAGTGTAAGATTGATTATTGTGGTCTAGGCCGCCCCAGCCAAATTTTTAAGGTTATTTAGTCACTTATAATTTAAGCTCTTCGGGGTCTTCTTGTCTTATGAGGCTATAGAAGCTTCTTCACTTCTATATAAATTTTTATATTATTATATGAAACAGGTAAAACCTCATTTATTCATTCATGCTAGTCTACAATTAATAGACAAATTATTATGCTACCTTAGCACAGTTAATATACTGCGGCAATTTATGATTACATTGAGCAGAAGTTACCAGAAATTTGTATTCTTTTGGCAATGTTTTTGGTAAACAGTTGGGTTTTATATTTGCCTAGTTTTTTATATGATATTTATAGTATACTTATTTTTACATTGTTATAGAAATATAGTTAGTTTTATTTTTATATTCAGGAATTTTACAATGTTAATTAGGTTTAGTGCAGTAATTGTGAGATATTATTAGATAATCATTAGTAGATTTATTTATTTAATAGTAATAAGTTATTAGTTAACTTGATAAGGGCTTATCCTCTTATACGTAGTGGCTATAATTTATAGATATCCTATTATATAGTGTTTTGAATAACCAGGTATATTTCTATGCGATAGGTATGTAGCCCCTGAACTTATATTTTAGTAAATAATAATATATTTTGGATAGGTTCTGCACAATATGTAGTTCAGCTCATAGAATTTCGGGTTTGAGTGTTATTAGTTTTTCTTGTAAAACCATGATGCAAAAGGTACTAGTGTTTATAGTTTTTGTTTTATTTATGTCGTTTATCTTTTGATAGACTATAGTGATTTAGGGTTGGGTGATATTTAATTAATGAGGTAAAATTAGAATAGTTGGTTTATTTAATTATATTCTATTTAATGTATTACTATTTCTAGATCTTTAAATTTGCAATTTAATGTTGTTTTAACTATAATACTTAAAATCATTTTATTACTATTGCGGGTATTATTAGAAAGATAATCAATGGTCATGAGTGAGAAAGTCAGTTAGTTATGTTTATAGAGGATGCCTGTAATGCCGGTAGGGAGGTTTTTAATTGATTTCCATGATTAATTATTGAGTATACATAGATAGAGTAAATAGCTGTGGTTAGACTAACAATTATTAATATGGCTATGGCTATTTTAGATACTATAAGAGATGACATTATAATGGTAATTTCTCTTAGGGTGTTCAGGCTAGGTGGCAGAGCCATATTTGCAGCATTTATGGTAATTCATATTACTGATATTATAGGGGACGTTAATAGAGTTCCTTTTATTAATATAATATTACGAGAGTTTATTTTTTCATATATAATATTGGTTAACATAAATAAGCATGATGATGTTAGTGCGTGCGTGAGTATAATTATTAATCTGGCCCATAAGCCCAATTTTGAGCTAGACATAAGCCCAATAATTATTAATCCTATGTGTCTCACTGATGAGTAAGCAATCAATGATTTTAGATCAGTTTGTCGTAGACATATAATGTTTGTGATGGCGCTTCCAATTATTGCCGTTGATATGACTATATTATAAATTATAGGTGCATAAATATTAATGGATTTTCTTATTCGTAGAAGTCCGTATCTCCCTAGTTTTAGGAGAATCGCTGCTAAGATTATAGATCCAGCCAATGGAGCCTCTACGTGGGCCTTAGGTAGCCACAGGTGTAATGAAAATAGAGGTAGCTTTACTAAAAAGGCTGTAGTTAGTATTAAATATCTTATGTTTTTATTGATGTTTATTGGTACTATTATATAAGTTATTGCTATATTGAAGTGATGGTTTATTTTAAGTATTATAATAATGACTATTAATAAAGGTAAAGAGGCTGTAATTGTATAGAGGATGATGTAAAATCTTGCTGTAATTCGTTCTGGCTGGTGTCCTCATAGTGTAATTAATAGTAAAATTGGGATAATGGAAAATTCAAATATAACATAAAATAGGACTATATTATTTGCAGAGAATAATTTAATTATAATAATTAGCAATGTAATAATTATAATTAAAAATATTTTAGGATTTTTGTTAGTTTTATATCTAGAGGTGATCATTAATGAAGAGACTCACATAGATAAAATGATCATGCTTATTGATAAAGTGTCTAGTATGGAATTACAAGGTAATAAGAAAATATTATCTACCATAGGGTATAATATAGTAAAGGTAATAGCGGTTACTATGATTGCTGTACTAGTTACTTGTCATATTTTATTAGATTTGGTAAGTATAGTTGAGAGGATAAAAAAGATTATGGTACTTAACATAAGTAAGTGTTATTTATTATTGTGTCGTTCCCTCTAGTGCGACACATTATAATAATAGTGGCAAGCCCAATTCTTGCGCTGCATACACTGATAGTTAATAAAATAATTATTAGGGGTCTTATGTTCATTAGTTTATAGTTTATATGTAGTGGCAGATATAGAATTATGAATAGTATTATGCCTTCTATACATAATAATATGGATAGTAAGTGTTGTTGTCGAGAGATTAGTGTTAATAATATTATATAAAATAATAAAAGCAGTATAATGGTAATTGGTTTACTCATAAGAATTAAGTATTATGTGCTTGTAATTCTGCGGTAACAAGTGCTCAGGGCTGTTGTCGGGTCGAAGTCGATTTATTTCTTGTTAGGTGTTTAATGGTTTAGGTTATTGATTATATTACTTATAGGTGAGTTGTATAGTTTTAGTTGGTATATAGCATTAAGTTATTTTATTGATGGTAACATAGTATCTATTATTAACAAATTTATTTTATTGGCTTCAGCAATATGTTTTAATTAAACTAATTTGTTTATGTACTTGTATTGTATTTATGTTTGAATTGATAAGTTAATATGTTAATTTGATTGGGTTGTTTATGTTTACTATTATGTGGTGCCTGTATTATATAATTATTAAGTATTTAGTTATTAATTGAGTGAATAAATGTCAATTTATATTTATATGGGTATATTAGTCATGTAGTAATTGTTTAGGTTTAAATTTATTGTGTCTAGTAAGTTATTGATTTAGTTTGTATTGTTGTACGGTTTAGTGAATTAACTAGAATATAGATAATAATATAATTTTGGGTCCACGGCTCAATAGTTTTTTTAACTTACTATATTTATAGCATGAATTATTTGTGGAGTTAGTAGTTAATTTGTATGGTTTAGGTTTTTAAATTGTGAGCATAGTTATAGTGAATTTAGTAGGGTGAGTTAGTATATAGTAATCAGAATTATTTTCTTAATTAAAAGTTAAGCGCTTTGATATATAAGCTACCTGATTTGTATGTAAGTGTTATATGCTATATTATAAGTTTAGCATGGTGTATATAGATAAGTTAAATTAGTGCAGGTTGTTTTATGATTTATGTTATTTATGAAGTAATGGGCTATAGTGTGTAATAAGGTAAATTGTTAAGTGGTATCAGAGGGTGTTATACGGTTAGTATATATGTATGTAATGATATAGATTATTAATAATGGTTAAATGTTTATATTTGTTGTTTTATAGAGGTTAGATATTGGGTTTATTAGTATTCAGGGTGTGCAGTATGCAGGTTACTATTTATTAATATCTATAATCTTATTTTTGTTATTTTGAAGTCGAGTTTGTTTCTGTGTTACTTGTATAGTGTTAGAAGTAATAAGATGAATGTTAAGTTATTAATAAATTTGTAGTACAGGTTATAGGTGCTTAGTATATTTATTAGGCATAGATGTTAAAGATTATACTATAATATGTGTAATATATTGATTTTGCGGTATATTGCAATTGGGCTCTTATTAAGTGCAGGTTAATTGTTCTAGGTAAACTAAATTGCAACATATGGATAGGGTGATTTGTTTAGTAGGTGTGTTTATTGTTAATATAATAGTGTTTTAGTTAGTTGGTTAAGAATTAGGTTGTGGCATAATTTAATAATGAGTTAAATGGTTTGATAATATAATGTTTTAATAGTTTATGCGGGAACATAGTATTAATGTGGTGCTATGATTTTGATTGGATTAAATTTGGATATATTTTATATGAAGTGATAATTAATAAGCATATTTAATGATTGTTTAGTTGAGGAGTTCTAAGTGTTAGAAATTTTATTTAATAAAGTTTATATATTATTTGAATTGTATAGTGGTTAATTGTGTTTATGTTGATATAATGTTACAGATTTGTTTATTAGTATATTGTAAATGTTGTTGAGAGCTGTAGTTTATTAAGGTATGATTTATCTATGGGATATTAGGATTATTTATATTTGAGGTAATTGGTGCTTATGATTAATATTATTATAAAGATTTATATGTTATATTAGTTGTAGGAAATTTGATCATGTATATATTCGGAGTTAATATTATTAACGATTTATGTATTAGTATTTGGTTAGTAGTAGTATTTAAGTAAGATAATATATTTAACTGTCTATAGTGAATTAGATATATGTTGAGTTGGTGTTTGATGTGGTTAAGGTTTATGTAGTTGTTAAGTTTGCTTATATTGTGTAGCTTGGCGACAAGAAAAGTTTAAGTTAATTTTTGAATATTGTATTTATATAGGTAAATATGTAGATAGGTTAATATCTTTTATAGTCTTTCAAGGACTAAGTTTGTATAACATATTGGATTATAGGTATAAGATAAGTATTTATGAATTTAGTTATTTAGTTTATGTTTGTTATGATTGATTTATGGTTATTTAATTATTTAGTAAGTAGTGGATTAAATTTGTGTAGTATAAGTAATTTAGTCTAAGGTTTAAGTAGTTTAATTTGTAGTGTACTTGGTGGTAAAGTGTGTAGCTGTTTAGTTATTATGGTTTGGTGCTATATAATATAGCATGTTACTGTATTTAGGCTATTATGACGGATTACGGATTCTTTACTTATGATGATTATTGCATAGTTGGTTTGTGAGTAGCTATTGTTTTAGTCTAAAGTTTTTATATATATGTTATTATTTATATAATTGATAGTAATAGTATTGAATTTGTCATATATGGTTGTTATAAGTCTATTGGTGTAGATATATTAAGTGTTTATGGTGTTATGTATTGTTGTGGTAGTTAGAGCCTATTTATTAGTTATTTTATGTTTGATTTATTAATTCTAATAATAAATGTATTATATTTGTAATTTATATGGTAGCTTGGTGAATTGATTATACGTAGTGTAGATGTTTATGTCATGATTTATAGTTTGATGTGGTAGGTAGAAATTTGTTGAATTGTGGTAGATATGTTGAGTTATAAGTATAGGGTGTTTATGATTAGTATTATAGTTATTGTAGTACAGGATAGATTAATTTTGGTTATAATGTTGCATTTTATTGATTATTATTTATGTAGCTTTATAGATGGTGTTGTTTAATTGAGGTAGTGTTTAGTTTATATAGTTCACTGTATTTGTAATTTAGACTTGACAAGTTTATGTTATTTATTAACTAGAACTATTATATTGGTAGTTGTGGATTATATATTTGTATATTATTTAGATATAAATATTTGTATGAGTTGTGCGGGCATATTTTTTGTAATATTGAGGTGTGTAAGGTATACATATATATGTGTGTTTGATCATTATGAATATTCTTATATTATAAGTTAATGTTGTTTATTTATTAAATATAGGGTTGGATAATATTATAAATGTTAGATAGGAATGGCTGTATTGATTGTTAGAATTAGATTTATAGGTTTATTTATTATGTTTATGTTATATTGTGTTGATGTTAGGCTTATACTTATTTTAGATTGTAGATTTTCTTTATTTGTATTAGTTTGTAGTATTTAATTTATTAATTAAGATAAAGTATTATTCTATATTTGAGTAAATTTATTATTGTTATATGCGGTGATATAGGTTTTATTGGGTTATGGTTTAATTATTTTAGGTTTGTGTTATTTGTTATGGGCTTAAGAATGATAGTGATTTAATTGAGTGTTATTAGTATAGGCATATAGTTTTGATAGCTGTTAGCTTATATAGATAATGGTAATTTAAAGATTAATGTTGTTAGCTATGTCGTTAGAGATGTTTAAATGATTATGGTATTTGTGGCTTATATGGAGTAGTTTAGATATATAGTGTTGTGTATAATAGGAAGAAATAGAGGTTTGTATGGGTTTATGGTACCTTAGTGGTTTATAGTTTAGTGTGTAAGGTTTATTTATATTTATGCAGTGGTACATTGATATTTATATAGTTTATTAATTTAAGTTTATAGGCGTATAATAGTGTGTAGGGGTATTTATTTGGTATTATTTTATAAATAAGAGAATTGTATAGTTGATTTTCTTTATTATTGTGGAGCTTTGGTTTTTATTTTGGTCTATGTTTATAGCTTAATGTTGCTTTAATTATTATATATTTAGAGAGTATTGGTTTATTTCGAGCAGGGTATAATAATTGGCTTAATTATATTATTGGTCTATAT
>Ga0209363_1000197_pt1 | contig 20393 bp, 9 predicted proteins | sample WorMetexBAHAMAS3_FD_187385 | JGI IMG/M metagenome (GOLD analysis project Ga0209363, IMG submission 187385) | Marine gutless worms symbiont microbial communities from Max Planck institute for Marine Microbiology, Germany - Inanidrilus exumae... | ecosystem: Host-associated > Annelida > Digestive... | reverse complement strand
TTTAATTGCAAACAAATCATCACATTTCAGTAAATTCTGTTAACGTGTGCATTAGTTATATTGGGTTTAGTGAGGTCACTCCAAAGTCCAAAACATAAGATGTCCACTAGGCCTACAGCAACCGCGCAGACGTGACGGTCAATGTCAATGTGTGCGTATGTGCAAATATCAAATATAGCTAAAGTCTGTGTTCAGAATGTCCTCCATGTGCTCGGTACAAGCTTAAAGACGTGGACGCCACTGCCTGATCGTTTCATCGATGAACACCTGGTGAAAATGTTACCACTCTTCAATCAGGCGTGACTGCAGCTGATCGACGTCACGAATTCGGCTGCGGTACACTCGCTCCTGCAGCTTCCCTAAACCTCATAGTGTAGCACCGTACCCTTCCTCCCGCCTCAACACTTTAATTAAAACGCAATATTCAGCGGAAAACGTTTACATGGATTGTGTCAACACAACGTCACTTCCGGATGAACGCTGCATTGGAAACAGAGATATTTTGTCATCGATATTCGAAGATGAATAACTCCGCTATGAGATAATATTTTCTAGCGAAATTTGGTGGTTATTTCACAGATATATTCAGAAACATCTATACACGCAATTTTGTTAAGATGCGTTCAGGTTTGCCATTTTAATCGTACATTCTTAAAAAGGTTACTTTTTTCCGTACATAGTTTACTATAGTCCTAATAGCTAATAGGATAATCGAGGCGATATGCTGCAGCGCGATGAACAAACTTCTTCTATTGTAACAAAGAACCTTTCTGAACAATTCTGCGCTGTCATTAGGCTAGGCCTATTATGTTATGTTTTATTTTTTATCATGACTTGAGATTATTTATTATTACGCGTACTGCACAGCTGTATACTGTTCTTAGGTCTGTTAAGAAGCTAACAATGTTTCGTATACGTTGTTGGTAATTTCGACGCATTTCAGCACTTCTTATTGATTTAGTCTGGACCGCAAAAATAGCACATTCGGTTCTAGGAACGGCGGACGCTACGCAACGCCGGCGTGATCTTCACCAAGGACGCAGCATGCGCTCATACCAGCAGTGAAAATAAGCGGATGAAAGACCGGGTCGGCATGTCATATTTGCTGGTTGGTTGGTTAAGCTGTTGGTCGAAGCGAAGTGCGATCGATCGAACTACGGAGCTGAGCATGCGTGATTGGGACGTCGGACGCAGGCTCTCGCGGACTCAAATTTTAAATTAACAGTGTTGTGTAAGGGGAAATCGGACTTGGATGAGGAATTGGGGTAGCGGCGACGCTGACGTCCAGTGAGAAGCTGGAGTGGGCGGAGCCGCGCGACCTGGTATAGCGCATAAACGAATGCGAGACTTGACTTGTAGCGAGTAGCGACGGACGCTGGGGAGGACGGCGCGTCGAGCGACGTCATGATGAGAGTGTTTGAAGTCTTGTCAATAAATGTACAGTGTTAATAGAAAGAACTGATGTGTTACGTTCGGTCAATCGAAGACAGCTACCTGAAACAATGAACAACTAACAATAAAGATAACCGCACGCTGACGACGCAACGACCGACCGCCGATCGACCCGACCGTACCTTACTTCCCCCGTTCCGTAATAAACAGTTTCGAACAGAAAGCAAATTCAGTCAATTTCAGCATATTTTCAACAGTCTAATTTTAATATGGTACCTTTTTTATACCGCATACTCCTTGTATGCCTTACTTTTCGTTTTAGGCCGAATCGTAGGCACGCAGTGCACAAGATGCGCGCCTATTGCGACCATTGGAATAAACGGGGGGGGGGAGAGTAAACTTCTATAAGGCTACTAGGCTCGAGACCCCACTTTTTAAACTCATAGGTTTTCCAGCGTCTAAGCCTCCCACTTTTGTTACATGCAACGCCTATTATGAAGCTGTCTTCCTCAGTATAACGAACAATAAATGACTCCAAATGACATTCACGCCAGTCAGACCGTCAGTTTCACTCGAATCGAGCAGAACATGCAAGCTGTGAGCAGAATTGTGTTCGCATTTTTAGCAACAGCTGTCTATTATAGTGTAACATTATTCCATCCATATTTCTGTATTACTTACCAAAATCCATGGGTTTTCTGTCCAGAACCCGACTTTAAATTAATGCAGCAAAACTTCTAGCTGAATTTGAAACACGTTTCAAACACGAAACAATTCTGTCATTCTGTGATGAAGCGACCGACACGCAACAATATTCTTTCAAAAGGATATTTGAGCAGTTTACAGGATAACAAAAAATGCACAAATTTGGGCCTCATTTGCACTTATGCAGAGCTAAAATGCTTTTAGCTTCAAGGAGCTTCGACCCTGACCCCTGACCAGGGGCTCTGCTCCTGGACCCCGCTGGAGGCTTCGCACCCAGACCTCCTTTATAGGCTCGCGCTGCACGCTCGCCATCAGACCCCGCTATTACAAGAAAGCTTACGTATTTGATTGAGACAGACGGAGTGGCGTTGTCTGTGTGTCTGAGTGTCACGTTCGTGAGCCCCACAATAACGGCCGAACCGATCGAGATACTGATTGGAGGATAGACTTGGGCGGGTCAAAGGAACCAGCTGTTTAATGGGTGTCGAGATCCCCGGGAAAGGGATAATTTTTGGGGGTTGTCCGGTGTATGCAGCAAAAGGGATGATTCAATCCTCAATAACTGCATAGACACGCGATGTGGACTTTAGTCGAGTTCTTTGATCACTTGTTTTAAGCCCCGTCCACATTAGTAACAACCTCGAAGCAACGTTCGACTTTGTCGAAAGAATCGTTGGACTTGTAGCATTCGACAATGTTGCTTCGACGTTGTTGCTGGTGTGGGGGACGGGGCTTTATTGTTTGTTTGATGGTAGCGAATGTTCTATAGTTGTATTAACTACCTGCATGGTTAGCTGATGTTGCGGAATAGCTTCTCATGCCGCTGTTCGTATGCCACGCAGTCACTGTCATAATGCTATTTACGACAAGTATAGATCATAGTATTATACATACACAGTGTTTGGTAGATTACTTATTAAATGCAATTTATTACAATTACATGTTACTGGTGCCAAAAAGTAATATGTTACTGTTACATGTTACTGTGAAGCAAAAGTAGCATGTTACTGTTACGTTTATTTTTTAAAAGTAAGAAAATTACTTTTTGTTACATTTGCTTCACTTAATAGCAATGGTTAAAGTAAGCCGGGCCCACCGGGGCCCGGCCCCGGCTCCTCAAATTATCCGCCATTTTGGCCCCGGCTCCTGGTTGGTGGGCCCCGGCTGCTGCTGCAAACGCAGTAGGTGTATTTTTGCCCAGTTAAATGACGGTAATAATTTTATATCGACTGCAGATGTTTCTAGCAAACGTATGCTATCGCCTGTCTGTCTGTCGTCTGTAACGTTCGTGCATACTACTCAGCCGGTTGAAATTTTCCGCAATATTTTTTCGCCATTTGGTACCTTGGCCATCCATTGACATTCACTGAAAATTTCACGGAGATCGCTCCAGGGAAACCCCTTCGTCGGGGCTATATCTCGCAAACGGTGCAAAATAGCAGGTAAGATAATATATTAGTCCCGTGAAATGGCCCTTATTTTGCGTTATTTTACAGAATTTTGTACTTTCCGGGGCGTATTGCGTAAAAGTGGTTGACAAAGCCATAACTATAGACAATTTACGATTACTATGTCTAGTAGTAAACGTCTGCAGAAGGACCGCGCGACGCCCACGGTATATAAATATTTTATAACTGCAAGGTGGAAATTTTGTAGCAGATTCATAAATTCAAGATTTAATGGGCAGTAATTGCCTAGCTATCGTCGAATTTGTTAAACGAAGTAAGTTCTTTTTTTGGTATTTTGAAGTACGTGTGCGATATCGTCATAAAAAAGTTCACGTTCGCTATCTCATCTCCTGATGAGTTCTAGTTAGTCACTGTCACTGTGGATTATTGTGAGTAGCGCAATGTCTCACTTAGTAAGTACGTCCGGTGTGTGTCCGGTTGAATCTCGCCGTCGTGCATTTCAGTTAATGTCAATAAATTTTTGCGGTCGCTGTGCTGCTGCTATGGACTACATGTAGGCTACCAATGGTTAGCTCTTGAGCCAGACGCTCTCTTGACGTATGTCGCAATGTAATCATAATAACTACGAGAGGTATTGTAATGCCTAAAAAGTCAATCGGCACCACTGTCAACAGAGGCAGATGTTTCATGCTCAAAATATACCAAAATGGGGGAGGTCTCAGAGGGGTACCCAGGATGGGAGTCACTCAGGATTGTGGATAAGGAGGGCCCCGCCTCCTTTTTAAAACTACTTTAACCACTGCTTAATAGAAGTACATAAACATTCAACAACGCAGTTAAGACATTACGATGGATACCAAACTGCTGTAATGGTCCAGTACATAAAGAATGCATGTAACTGATATATCAGTAGTTATGATTTATTCGGTAGTAATTAGCACCAGTACATAAAACAGAAGTTTAAGTGAAGTAAAGAGCGTCGCTGCAGTCAGCATGACAATCATGTTGTATTTAAACAAAGAGCACCTTTGTAATGAATACTATAAAATTTCATGCTATAACTGATGCAAGCTACACTACTTTGTTATTTATTCAATAATCACTTAATTGCGCGAAGCAGCAGCTGATGCTCGAAGTGAGCTAGGACCTAGGGTCAGTCTGTTTCACCGTGGAGTTAAGATATGACCAACCAGACTAACAGCCTTTTCACTGGAGCATTATAGGGAAGTGCAGTGTTGTACGTCAGAAAGACTTTCAATTGCAGAGAAGCTGAGAGAACTTATGCAGAGATTCAATGTCCATGGAAGTATCAGTCAAGTACAGGTCAACGTCTGCTGATAAACCAAGTGACAAAATGAAGGAAGCAAGTGCCAAGTGCGGTATATTGTTAGCATTTCCAGCAATTGTAAGAATGAAACCATAACTGCAACAAGTAGTCTAACAGTTTTGTTACTTTTACTGCTTAAAAGTAGTTAATTACTTTATTTTGTTACATTTTAAAAAGTAATTTTTACTTTACTTCGTTACTCAAAGAAAAGTAATTTTTACTGTATCAAAATTACAAGTAGCATGTTACCGTACTACCCAACTATTAATTCTAGTACGCGTGGACGGCAGCTGACAGTAGGCAACAGAGAAGTCCCGCGGGCTGCGGATTCGAAATTTGCCGTTTGCACACGAGACGCTGATGAGAATATAAATCTCCGCGGCAAGGGACCACAACAGACCAGTGTAATGATTGGCAGACCGGCCCTTGGTGGGTGGTCTGTTACAGTTGGTGCCGCGAGCACGGCACTGTAGTCTGCAGCCTGTAGGTAGGCACGGGCAGTTAGCCCGCACGGCATCGCGATGCCGAAGAGCTTATATTTTACCGCTGTGGTTTTTTCTTTCTTTTTTCGACGCCTATCTCTGTGGTCACTGAACAGATCTCAACCAAACTTGGACACAGTTTTTGCCCACTCCCTAAATTTTCGCATTGAGAGACATTGCCAGCATTACCGCATGGACGTTATATAACAGCAGGCAGGCAAACTTTGGCACTTGTTATGTAGTGGCACGAGCTTACAGTCTAGCACAACAGAATGCCGGGCGGGCTAACGCTGAGTTTTGCCATACATTTACTAATAGATAAGTTACACAAGTTAGGCTTCTTGTATCGCACAATACGTTGCAGAACTGCAAACTACACGCGACGTTTTAACAGAAATAGAAGTCGTTAAAATAAAATATCGTCATCAAAAGTTAATAATTCTGATGTTGCTTTGAAATTACCGTGAAGTAAGTAAATTTATAACACTGGAATGACAGCTCGTACGGCAGTAGGTTATATACAGTCACACACTAGTCAAGTTTCGAATGTACGGAACAACTACAATACGTCGAATCAAATCAATCCACTAACAACATTTGTCGTGCTTTGTAGAGGTCAGTGATGTCCCTGGACGACTTCTGGTTACACAATGAACCCTGCGGACCAGCGCCAGCCGGTGGCTTGGTTGTCGACATTTCGAACTGACAGCGGATCGAGGTCTTTGAAAGTAAAGAAAAGTAAGTGTATAGCAATTCGCAGAAACTCTGCCACACGGCTACGGGAAACTCACATGTCATATGGGATCACACAGTGTTACCTGCCACCCGACAGAGGCGAGAATCCCGCCTTTACCCCAAGCCGAAGCAGGTACTCGATTGAGCGACCCCTGAGGGATGCAAGGCTGAGTTGTCCTATGTTACGTGAAAGCGGACCGGCCGGGAATTGAACCGCGACCTGTCAGTCGCAAGTCCAACGCCCTACCGCTGAGCAACCACACAACACGCTCACCTCTGGTGCCGAGACAAAATAGACCAGCTGGTCGGCGCTGGCTAGTATTGATCGGCGACACATTTCTATTCTTTGCACAATGCTGCTGCAACTGCTGCGAGCCGTCATGCTGATGTTGGAAACGTGCGCTTAGAATATCACAGTCGAGACTCATTGTCACCGGCCGGGCCAGCCCCCGCGATCGGTGCCGAGACAGTCCAAGGACAGCTCGCAGACAGTTCGAAATGAAACCGCAGCGTAATGAGCAGCAAACCGACACCGTTTTGTCGTAGGCATCGAACTGAGCTTGTGGGTTGAGTCTTCCAACTAGGAAATAGGGATGGGTGGAGTCTTTCCAGATTTTTAAATGTAGGTAGAAAACGGTATGAGGTAAGGAAAAGTTTCAGGGCACTTTGACAATATATTTGGTGAGGACAAGACAGGATGGTCCATGTGTCCCTCGGAGTCCGAGTACGGCTCTAGCATAGCGTGATACTCCCAGTGGTAGGTTTGCCAATTAATGGACAGATCCAGATCCAGATCCAGTCGCGCGGTAAGAACATAATATATGCTCAGACGATATGGTCCGAGTATTCGTCCGGGATTTCATATTTGTAGCGTAACTGTTAGGCTTATTATAGGAGCAATTACCAGAAACAGACCCTCCCCCCACACACGCAGCAGGTTGCGGAAATGGATCAGTAGCGTGAAAGTTGACATCCGTCTTTGTCGTTTCTGCAGACTTGTGAGTAGGCCTACAGTCAGTCTATAGTTTTGACGAAGGCGACAATGGATTCACGGGTTGCATTGTCGTTTGTCGTTTTGCATTGCAGTTCGAAAATTATTCGAAGAATCGGCGTATATATTTTATCCGTTATCAAGTAGCCTATCGATCCGGTTCCTAAAGAGATTAACGTACGCAATGTCACGAAGACATGCATAACCGGCAGCACGGTTAGATAAGCCCACTCACTTAACGTGAACCCATGTCAGATTTCTGCTTGATCGCTATACACTGAAAAACCCTAGGAATCGCCAACTGTACGCAACTACAGCAACCAAGAAAGACGCGACGAAACGCCTGCGCAGACGATCAACGTTCAGACAGTCATTGATGGCATCAGTCGGCGAGTTACAAGTGTTAGGGGGAAGCCCACTAGGCCTACCCAATTTCCAGCCCATTCACCAGGGGCGGATTTAAATGTTTATTTTCCAAAGTCTGGACGCGTCGTCGACAGGACAACGCGCATTACCCGGTACTCATCCATTGATCCGACAGCCTTACCCATCAAAACGACCACGTGGCTCAGGCCGAGGGGCAAAACAGCTCCGAATGCGGAGGCTGCAGAACCGGCAGCGGCCCTTCCGCGTCTGTCCTGCGTCCTTGTTGGACGACGTCCGCGTGCCGTTGGACATCCAGTGAGGGTTCGATATACGTGGCTATTGTAACCGTGACGGTTAAACCGTCTAACTGATGCTCGAGTTGTCAGACCTAGCTCACGCGAGTTCTGTGGAACAACGGACGTAAATTCGGGCAGGACAGTCGTTTGCCTGGCGGGTGAACTGAGGTACGTTGATGTACCGCCGGTCCGCAGTGCTTATGGCCGGCATGCGTGACGTGTTCGGACGTGCAACAAAGCTCACTCAAGGAACCGAGTCTGTTCTACCTGACCTCCGCTAATTCCCCAATGCGTGGCCGAGTCACCCGGTTACACAAGTGGTCGACAAAACACCAATTTGATACTTGTCGATCACGGAGGCAAGGATAATGAGGGCTGTTATCTTAACGTGATGCGAAATAACAGTTTCCACCAGCCATATGTTAGATCTCAAGCAAGTTCTCCATTTTTCAGCAGGACAGTGTATGGCGCACATGATGCTTGAGGCAATCAACTTTGTTACTCATAACTTCGCCAGATATCGACTGATTTTAAAAGTTTTTTCAGAGCAGAGTCAGCAGTAAATTTGTAAAGTGTCAGTAAAAGATCCCACCACATCTAAATCACATTGCTACACAACTTTGGGATATATGTCACAAGGCATGGTGTAGCGACGTTTTTGAGGTGGGATGGGATATTTTATTACAGCTTTTCTACAAATTTACTACTAAGTATGTCTGTGGAAGAATTTTGATAATGGGTCAGTTGTGTGTCAGCTGAAGGCGGACAGTTTGAACATAACGTATGACACTGTTAATTTGTGGATTGCAATTTTGACTGATTTTTCTCAGACTGTACGTTTTGTAATTTATTTTAGATGTTCTTAGCGGAACACATGGTATATGTGCACCATCGTTTGATACCTTGCTTCAGGTTCAGCAATGTATAATTACATTAAACAGGTGTTGTGGCCTTGTGGGCAAACGTCACATGATTGTGTTACAAACTGTTTATTCAACATTCCTGCAAAATGTTATCAAGTTTATTCTATACTTGGCAAAGTTATTGCCAATATAAAAAGGACTTTTTATGACTCACAGTGTATATTCTCGCAGGGGTGGTGAAACAAGTTTTAATAATAATAATAATAATAATAATAAAGATATTTGTCTAGCGCCATAGGGTCGTAACTTCAGAGGCGCTGAATTAGGGTCGGCAAAATTTTGAAAGTAGCGTCAACGTCTAATTTAAACGCATAAGCATAACTTTCTGTTCACAGACTACCATAAAACAAATCTCCTCTCGTAGTTTTAACATGTTATTCGTGCATGTTTAACCATGGTAGCTACAGAAAAACGTTTTTAGGTTTACGTAGTCATAACTCATGCTCAGAAATAATCAGAGTAGCCTGTGGTATGGAGATGTCATTATGAAGTCACTTGTGGTACTTCTACACTTAACGTTTGCCACAGCTGTTTCATCAGTGTAAATGCAGTACCGGTTGTATGAGAAATTTATGAGCTCTGACAACAGTATATGCAACTCTTTGTCTCATCGTTATCGCACACGAAACAAGGTGTCGCCCTAACGGGACGAAACACTACTGGCCCAACGTGTAGTGTTACAGACGACTGAGACGACGACAGACGCCAGAGAGCATCACTAGTCTGTCTGGTTTGGCCCACTTACACTAGGCCCCCTATATGTAGGCGGGCCAGTAATAATATATTTCTTTTGGGACTGCTGAGCTAACTTCTGAGGGTTAGCTGGAAAGTGTTACTGAAGAGACAGGAGATGCATTACTCAATGTATAATTTTGTACATGCTAAGTGATATTGATTTTTAAAACGATTTTAGACCTCATCGCATCCACGTAATGCATAGATGCAGTCTATTGCAACACATGTCGAACGTAGTGGTAGGGTATAGTAAAATTTGCGACTTTCGACCACTCTCTTGCTGTATTTCTGAAACGTTACTTGTAAGACAGCCTGACAGGCACATATTTTAACAGGAAGTCATAGGCGGATGATAGGCCTACGTGATCTACAAGACAGCAGTCATCACCCACGCACGAGGAGTCGAGGACGAACTACTAGGGAGATCTTAGCTTCTCTGTTCATGGTCCTCGTGTGAGGAACAGTCTCTCAGTCGACCTGCGGTCTGCAGACATCACTGGACACTTTCAGGAACAGACTAAAAGCTTTTTTGTTCGATGGACACTAACACGTAGCGACTGCCCATTGCAAATTTCGAGCTTTACAAGTGACATTATTATTATTATTACTCAATGGTACCATTTCTAATGATTTGAATGACCTAACTACGAAAATCATCCCCGGTCACGGTCACGTCACCCGTTTTTTATTTACAATTTTGCCCCCCTCCCCCAATCATATCTTTGGAGTCGGTGAAACTAGACACTTCAAATATGGTGTGCTGATTGATACAGGGGTGTAGTAGTGCACGAATGATAGATTACCATCGAAAGGGATGTGTTCAGGTCATGTGACCTCTTTAAATTCGGTTATTTGGCTGAAGCTGCTTCTGTATAACTGTCATACAAAACGGGTTACAATGCAAATTATGGACGGTCATTACATCGACAGCTCCTTGTCAGTTAAGTGAATATTGAGCGGGTGTATTAATCTAATGACGGCACTGGCGTCAGTGAGCCGGCGTCAAGGAAGCAACGCCCTTCCGTCCCGAGCCCGGTGGTGGATGAAGGATGATGCTAGTTCTTTGTGTTTTCTTCAGTGCTTTGACACTGACAAATGGCCGACAGATGGAGATGGGCATCAGGCCTGCAAAAAATCTGCGTCAGTTGTCACAAAAGAGACGGAATCAATGAACGTGCTAATGCTGCGATCCATTGGGCTTGGAAACTGGTAATTCCCACATGGGAAATTAGAGATTCCCAGTTTTCGCACTGAATACCTAAACGGAGGAGGCTCGCAGAGAATGTAAACAAATATGGTGGCACGAAGGGTTATCCTGTTGTTGCTTCAGCATTACGCACCTAAAAGTGCAAAATTTCAGCTTCTACATTGCGTTTTGAGCGAAAACATACGTAATAGTGCAAAAAATAACAATTTTGATAACTCAATACAGAAAAATCATAAGCACAAATACCATTTAACATTGCTTTGTCTGCCATTTTCTTCAGATCTCGGAAACTGCTTTTATTTTTCCTACTTTCATACTAGGAATTACAAGATCCAAGTTCTGTGAAATGGAATTTCCTACTAGGAAACTGGTAATTACGAGATTCCGAGCCCAACAGAACGCAGCAAAAGCTGCAGTATTTCAAGTGGAAAGATATAACACACGACCATAGAGCATCATACAGAAATCTTCGTCTTGGCAGTAATACAGACTAATTCAGGCACGCTTCTTTATACTGCTACTTAATACTCAGTACACTACAACAATAGGAGTACAACCAATGACAGCAAACACGTGCCAGTCAAGCAGAATCATCTCTTTATACGAATTACCGATTTCTGACAAAATACTACTGTCTGTGGTGGGTGGCAGGTTGACTGATTGACTGAGTTAAGGTTTTACGTCCCCTCGACCCAGAATAGGTCATATTGGCATTTCGGAGATATTTTTCCCAGCCAATCTATGGCTTGGTACTCAAGAAACTAAATCCAATGCAACATAGGCAAGCAACACAGGAATAAACTGATCCAAGCTACCATAAAAACACATAAATGGTAAACCTAAACTAACACACAAAAACGAAATCTAAATGTAAACCAACACACAAATTTAAGAACCGTTCACATATGTGCACGTATCATTGAGCATTGTCATACACAATACAGCAAAGAACACTTCTGATCATCTTCCCCCCTAACCTCCAGACAATCATTTAAGCTCAGATGTTGTATTGGAAGGGACGGTCCAGCACTAAGACCGAATTATAGTTTGATTCAAAGTGCACAAAATAATACAGTCTTACAAAAACACAGCTTCTATAAATCATATATCGGATACAACTGAAGTACAAACAATGGAACGTATCGATCACAGTCAAAGCCCTTCTTGCTTTGACATTATGATGCCAACATTAAAAATACTGCTGTTAACAAGTCGGAGACGGAGACTTTGCAGTCAGAGAGGCAGACTTTGCCCATGATGTCGCCACAGGGTGAACTTGACCAAACATACGCATCATCCCTGACTCTGCCCATTTGCTCTACCATGTAAAAACATGACATCATCCACAAAACCAAAAGTACACAACGTATCGCACTGTCATGAGAGGACCAAGATACAGTCACAGGCAACATGTACAGAAAATATAGTGATGGTTGGTTCGCTGATTGGAATTTAACAGCGCTGTTAACACTTCAACCTCGGGACATCATATTTGAATACTGCACTTACAGGAAGCATTGTCTGTACAATGTGACACGAAATTTATATAAAGTCAACGTCGACTGACTATCACACAAAACTAAAGCACACAATTAGTCATCTGAGAAAACCACCTATCTCCTCACTTACGTACTTACTTGTAGATGTAGCTTACGTCACAAAACTATCCCCACATCTTTACCATTTTATTCCCAGCCGAGAATCTGAAGAAACCACAACAGCTGGAAAGTTATGAGAAATGGACAGCTGAACCAACTGCAATGTGATCTATAGTAGCATGTCAAAGACATTGCTAGCTGTTGGCTAGGACGCCATGAATAACTAAAGTGAACAATGAATTTAGGGCTCATTACAGCTTTATAAACTTTAAACAAATTAGCCCCATACGGGACTGATGGTCGACTCCTACTTGCTGCCAACTTCAAAGTCACGTGACACAAAAATAGACAACAATTAAAACCCGGCCCCGATAAGCTTTAGGTATTGTGCCCTAATTTAAGAATCTGTGGTAGTCTGCCAGCCCCCATTATAAATTTGGGAGGAGATAGCCTTTGAAAGTGGCCGAATTTCTGACTTTCAAGGGCTCGTGACCTTGACTTTGGATCGGGTCATACTGCATACCATCATGCATCACTCATCGACCTCTACCTACATACCAAATTTCAGTGAAAATGAAGAAAATTTTTGTGGATGGACGGACGGACGGACGGTACGGACGGACATTTGAGACACACTTCATTAGGTCGACTCGGAGGAGTCGACCTAAAAAGCATCAGAATGCAAGAGAACATGCAATTACAGATCGAAATTTCTAAATTTTCTGACGTTTTTCCAGACTAAGGTAGGCACCTGTGGCATATAATCATGAATGGCACATTAGCAAAACATAAATCAAGAGAAAACTCGACAGTAAACATATCCAGTGTGACTATCATCCATTATCACAGATGAAGTCCATGATAAAATCGTTTCTGCAACGACATGTTGATGAGGATATGTCCAGGTCAATAACGTAGTCTGGAGATCACAGATGAGCAACGAAATGAAATGATGACACTGATGCTGTTTGGACTATGTGTCTCCGTCTCCAGTCATAATTGAGAGAAACTCCTCGACGCTTACTGTACGACACAATACATGGACGCACACCATTAATATTCATGCCTTCTGTGCTTTGACACTGCTGATGAGGTGAATGGCACTGCATGCAGCCTGTTAAAATCTCACTCCAGCAGTCCCCAGAGATGGCACCACTTTGACAACGTGCCAGCCTAACATTCAGCAAGCAAGAAAACAGGTCGGTTGATCAGCAAGAGCTCAGCTACCACTGGGATGGCCGACTGGCATAGTCACAGCGGAAAATGTATGGCATAGAAGTAAAAGATGGACTTCGACACCACAGCGTCGACGTGGACTCCTCCATCACCGCAACGGCCTGCTGTGTGCTTAACCTTTGACCTCCATAATCTAACCAAGTCATCAGTAGGGGCCAGTGGCTATTCCCCTTGTTTCGAGATTGCTCAAGCCCTGCATGTGATATCGTGGTAACAAAATCTGTCAGGACGAAGGAATGGACAAATGAATGACGACACGAATGTGGTGGATGGACAGCCTAAAAACACAATGCCTTCGCCGACATTGTTGTGCGACGAAGACATAAAAACAGACATGAATTTGAAACTGTAAAAAATTAACAGCTGCACTGTAATTTTGTAAGTCGGACACCCCACCTCTGGGTGACGTCTTTCGTTCAGTAAACAGATCCCCCATTTAATAATAAAGTACCTGTCTTCGGTGGTAACCCTCACATCAAAACCAGCTCAATCTGTGCATAGACGTGCATATCATCCATAACATGAGCTGAACAGTGAACAATTACCATGTTGGCAAAAACTAAACCTAGCAGCAATTACAAGCAGCAAAGGCATTTAATTACAGCTGCTGCTGCTCTTTGTACTGGCGTCGGGCAGCCACGGTAAAGGAGCAACGCACTTCCGTCAGAGTCCTGTGGTGGGTAAAGAAAAGACAAAGGCCAGGCCGATAGTCAGGGTTAATGCATTGATGGTTGGCAGAAAGGAACTCTGGTCTATTAACATCCCCATTCCACTTATTCCGAGGTCCACTTCTAGCCCCATACGGGACTGACGGTCGACTCCTACTTACTGCACACTTCAAAGTCACGTGACACCAAAACTAGGACAAAAAATCAAAAATCTGGCCCAACAAGCTTTAGGTATTGTGCCCTAATTTAAGAATCCGTGGTCATTTGCCAGCCCTCATTATAAATGGGGGGCAGAGATAACCTATAAAAATGGCCGAATTTCCGACTTTCAAGGGATCGTGACCTTGACCTTTGATCGGGTCATACTGCATACCGTCATGCGTCACTCATCGACCTCTACCTATACACCAAATTTCATCGAAATCGAAGAAACTTTTTGTGGACGGACGGACGTAAGGATGGACGTATGGACGGACATTTGAGACACACTTCATTAGGTCGACTCGGAGAAGTCGACCTAATAATAATAATAATAATGTAGACCCTCCGCTGATATACAGTAAAACTCTGGTAACAAATACACAGAGAACAAGCGTGTGGAAGATAGGGAATAAGTCCTTGTAAGTGTGTTACATACTTTCGCCGTCACCGTCGTGATCAAACTCGTCAATCATTGCTCGCAGCTCGTCATCGGCCATGTTCTCACCAAGTTCTCTGTCAGACACCAACACATGACACACAGACCCGCATAAATCTACCGCCTCATCCCACTTGGCATCAACAACGGCTATGTATTCCAATCAACTCCACTCTGCCAGCTGTTGTACAAGGTGGGCCAGAAAACCAGACTGTTTTTGATCAGCTGTATTCTTCTTGACTAAATGTAGTCCAACCCGTGCATCAAAAGCTCCACTCCGCTATGTCCTTCTGTGATCTTAACTACTTATGCAACCTCCTCCCATTCAACAGAGAACATGTAAATAATAATGACTGTCTCGAGGATAAGAAGAAAAATTATCAGAATTGTCCCGTGCATTACTGTGTACCACAACTGTGCACAATGATATGTGTAAACACATGAGCAGATTTATTGCACGACTGCTGGTTTAGGTTTATTCTATGCACTTTCACATCCTATTCTGCTTTCTTCTCTTAAGGTTAGCTTTTTTTGTATGTCTTTATATATAGTGTTTTGGTGTGTTTTTTTAATTAGTGTATGTTTGTCAGTACCAATACAAGTAACTGCCCCGAAAGATTTGTCTCAAAAATGAACCACCACCTGCAAGACCAAGACCACCATTCAAGACCAAGAAGATGATATCGGTAAGATGATAAGACCATATTTTCTTGCAAATATGTGAAATCACAAATCAGTAATCACATAACAGCAGCGTTTGGCTTGAAGACGTTCTGAAAAACAAACAGTTTGATAACATTCATAAGTTGCTTGAATGTGTATTTTGCACTCCGGCTACGTCCGCTCCAGTCGAGCGAGTGTTTAGTCATGGCAGTCTCTTTATGCGACCACATAGAGCTAGACTTTGGGACAGACTGTTGTCTGAGCTCGTGTTGTGCAAATGTAACAAGCATATGGTTGCTTAGTCCAAGTCTGGCTCTATCATCTGTGTGGTCTTGTAACTGACCCAGAGACCTCCACCAAAGTCAACTGGTCTTCAGATCAACATTTGTTGTAGTTAATCCGTGAGCACAGATTGTTGTGCATTGTAGTCTGTGGCTCGTTGCGCACGTGTAACTTGAATAATTACTTGATATTAAGTCACTGTTATTAAAAATAAACATGCACTTAAGCTTTACATTTTGTATTTACTGTGGTGTGGACATGATGACAATGCCAGAATGGTATTATGGTGTATTATGGTAAATTGGTAATGATGACGAATAAACATAAACAGAGGTAAAACTATGTAGACCTCTTGTTTGCTTTTTTATTTCATCTAGTAGTTTTTTTTACATTAATATCATATGTGGTCTTGGTCTTGATCTTGTCACCTGGTCTTGGTCTTGAGATACCTGGTCTTGGTCTTGGAGCACCTGGTCTTGGTCTTGACACTTGTGGTCTTGGTCAACATGATCTTGCTAACATCTCTGCCCTCTGCTAACCTCTCTATGTATACTCAGTGCTCAAAAAAGGCCACAATGCAGGAGATCACAGTTCCTGGGCCCTAAAAGGTGCCAGTGAGCATTCCGAAGCTGCACGCAGCCTGACGTCTGGGAAATGCACATTTTGGCACATGCAGCAGAGGCGCAGATGCAGACTGTCTTCCACCATCTTTAAGAGGACTATCAAAATTTTCTTTTCAACGAATTTATTCTCATATACATTTTACTTAAGAAACATAAAACTTGCACAACCACCATCCTTACATTTTGGAAGATGGTCAAACAAGACGGCTGGCTGAGTTTATCTATTTCGTTTCAGCTAAAAAGTAAATGTGACCCACAGCTGGGCAATTTATTCCAGTGACACTGCTCCAGCTTACATTGGGGTTCACAAACACATTCATACAGTTCCTGGCACCATAATTTATAGTAAAGATTTCAGTATCCAATAAAACACATTCCTAGTACATGGCATGCAAACTTCAGTGTAAAACTGGCAAAAAAAGCCCACTGTGCATTCAGTCATGTTACCTAGCAACACGTTTGAGGTTGCGGAGACTGATTTTCCCCGAGTCATCATCATCAAACAGTTTGAACGCTTTCAGCATTTCCTCCTTTGGATCACGATTCAACATCATCTCGGTCACTAAAAACACCACAGTCATTGCTAACATTGCTGCTGTTGCCATCCGTCATACTGTGGCTGATGAAAAGGGTCAAGGCAGTCTCGAATACAACACTGACAAAAAAGTTGCAGCCGTGGTCTCTGGTGCTAGGCTAACAATACTTTCCACCACTGAGGCCACAGTTACCCTGCCAGCCGCACTGGATCACCCTCCAGAACTGAATTTTTAGGCCACATCGCATCTAGCAACAGCAGCTTATTGCTACACATGCAGTAGCGTAGTCTGTCGGTCTGTTGGTAACGTTCATGAGCCCTGCAAAAACAGCTAAGCCGATCGAGCTGCCGTTTGGGGTGGTGACTTGGATGGGCCCTAGGAACCATGTATTACAAGGGGGTCCAGATCCTCCATGGAAAGGGGCAATTTTGAGAAATATCAGTCCCATGGGCATGCATGGTAGTTGCCGGCTGCCTAACAATGCCTTAAGGCTTACGTTAAACTAAAGCTCCTGGCGTCAGCAGTATACAGGTGAGTCAACCCCACAAAAATGAAAGGCTGAGTTGGCCTAGTTGGCTGACCTATAGCGGACAGCTTACCCACATAAGTGGTCACCTGTCAGCTACAGGTCAAGCGAGGGACAGGGAAAAGTTCACTGTGCCATGCACCACTGGCTCTTGCCAATCAACTGCCACTTCCAAGATTGCAAAGCATGCTGGTCCGCTCATCGTGTAAGCAGCTCTATATAAGAATCCGATCTTTACCTTTTTACCTTTTTAAGCTCATCATTGGGTAGTGCATGTTTGATGGCTAGCTCATGTGTGGCTTCCTATTAGTGACCACAACTCAAATAGTCTCGTTTTTGAGACAGTGTCCTGGACTTGAACAACTAACAAACTATAAACCACAGTAGCACAAACACTTAACTACGTGGGGAAAAGAGAAATGCCAAAAAATAGCGACATACTAGGCCAATCAGGCATGAAAACAGCATATATATAACTGGCACTCACTGACATCCTGAAAGTCAGAAAAAAACAATTTTGCCAGTCGACTGGTGGTCATAGTCTTTCAGTATCTTAAGCACATCGGTCTTCTTTGCCTCAAAACCCAGCGCTCGCATTGCTACCTGCAACAAACGTTTCCAGGCGACTTTCATGTGTAATGCATGCTATCCCTTCCATCACATTACTACAATGGCAGCCACATACATACGTTAATGAAAAATACAATTACTTACAACAGGTTTACAAGAAAAACATACAACACCATGATCTTATGACTATTTTTTCGGCCTGCTCCCCAGAAATCATCAGCAAAAACTCAGGAGCAGAAATAACCAAAATAACTTTGTGACTACAAAACACAACTTACTAACAGTACCACCCCTCACAATTTTGGAAAACTTGTGACTCGTGGTCAAGAAAAATGGGGGATTACCTTACCTGTACATCGACAAAACAAACACACACGACAAAAGTTGCTTGCAAATGCTACTCGGTACTTGCGTTCACTTTCTGTCTGCTTTGATGCTGATGGGGTGAAAATGTAAAAAGTGCTCATAAATCCCGAAGATTTGTGTTTTGGAAAACTTGGCATAACATGGCATAACTCGGAAACAAGGCCAGCGAAACACACATTAAAAACAGTAGACAACACTGGTACAGACAGCATGTGAGTGAGAAATACATTACAAATCCCATTTCTAACACACCCAACAAAGCCACAATGAAAAGTAATTGTGCAGCAACACATTCTCTATTCTAGTCAATGTCTCTCCTGCTGTATCCCTACCACAGCACGTACAGGTATCACATATGATTTGCCCATCTTTTCATCTGCTTTATTGTTCAAATATCCAATCTGCGTCTTGCTTTTCCACATTTATCTCATTTCTCTGATTATCTCACTTCACTTTTGTTGGCATGCCGTATTCTTATACAGCATGCCAACAAAAGTACAAGTGAGAGAAATGAGATAAATGTGGAAAAGCAAGACGAGGATTTTTGAACAGACACACAATGACATTTTCATGACCGGATAGGTCTGATGCACCTCTCATCCAGTCGTGAAAATGCCACACGTGTTCAAGTATCAGTCAAAAGTGCTAGAAGCAGAAACATAAGCAAACATTGCCACACAAAAACAAGAAAAAATTTTTTTTCTCGTTTGCTCAGGCACTTTCACTCTCAAAAATGGCACAATATCCCTTTCACTGCATCCAAAGCTTAACCCAACTGCGGATTATGATCACTGTGCTAATATTGTGCTACCTTCAACCTCAAGTCAGGCCTGTTGCTACAACAGTCAACTAATAGTAGAATACAAAACCTTCAGTTCATGATAGTCAATCGCGCCATCTTTATCTGTATCAAACAGGTCGAACGCCTCGTGGACTTGTTGTTTCTGCTCTTCAGTCAGTTCTCTTCTTTTCCTTGCTCCAGGTTTCCTATTCACACAATCAATCAACCTGCTGAGTTATGCTAACAAGAAGCTCACCTACCACAGAGGAACTGTGCAACGCTCTACTTCAGTTTAAATCTTATCAACTGCTGTACAACTGTATAAATCCCACTTGAAAAGGCATACAAAAGTTGAATCACCTTGAAGGCCACCCAAGATAATTGGAACTGCCGATATTCCACAGGTGATAGATTACTTCCTATTAATGCTCTGTAATAATAACGTCTCCATCTTGTGCACTTTCAGAGATATTACTACAGCGTGGTGCAGAATAAACCAGACTATTCAACCTTTCAACTGAGGTTACAAAAATTTGCATAAAATAATGCCTTTAACACTTTAGCCGCTACTCTGGTCCACGCATTCGTCGCCAGCCGGGTCGACTACTGCGGCAGTCTTTTGATTGGCATGCCAAAGAAGCCCACTGACAAGCTGCAGCGTGTCCTCAATGCTGCGGCAAGAATCGTCTCCAACACTTGGAAATACGATCGAGGGCTGAGTCGAGAAGTAAGATCGAGGGCGAAGTCGATTCCGGCATGACAAGCTCCACTGGCTGGACGTCGACAACCGTGTTCGGTTCAGAGTGTGTGTTCAAGTGTCTGTGCAACTTGGCACCTGGATACTTGACGTCACTCTGCCGACCTGTGTACCCGTGTCCCGCGCCGTTGGTCGCCGGCATCTGCGAACAGCTCAACAAGGCGAACTGAACTATCCTCGTATCAACTTGTCCACGTACGGGGGGTGGAGCGTTCGCCTTCGCCAGACCAACGACATGGAACTGTTTACCTAACAATTTGAAGGACACCAGTATTTCTCTGTCTTGTTTCCTATCTGGGTCATGCTATTTAACGCCATCAACGCCTGCAACGCCTTCAACGCCCACAAGCCACATATATATTTATTTAATAACAAAAGGGCTAGTTCGCTTCTTACAATGTTATGCATGCATACGTACATGCAATAAAAATGAAACAGTAAAACTGAACATACAATGTCCAGGTAGGTGTTACCGGTAGTTCTAAATAAAATTCAATTTACAATACCGTACCAATATGTTTGCAGTTAAACTATTACAAAATCTATGCACTGACTCAAAATCAACATCATCAAGTGGAAGAG
>Ga0209363_1000196_pt1 | contig 20479 bp, 16 predicted proteins | sample WorMetexBAHAMAS3_FD_187385 | JGI IMG/M metagenome (GOLD analysis project Ga0209363, IMG submission 187385) | Marine gutless worms symbiont microbial communities from Max Planck institute for Marine Microbiology, Germany - Inanidrilus exumae... | ecosystem: Host-associated > Annelida > Digestive... | reverse complement strand
TTGACTTTGTCGTTATAGTTATAGTTATAATTAACTAATTTAGATCTTTCTCGTTAATGGGCATTTTAGTTATAGTTATAGTTAAGTTAAACAACACTGGCCCATACGTCTCAAAGACAGGGTGGACAGACTGAAATTCACAACCACTGCAGCCATGTTCATCACACAACTCGGTCCAACACAAACACCACACGTGATAAGTCACAATCAGCAGCCGTGGCTTTACACTGCATGCACATATGTACAACATAATAATAATAATAATTATAAACCAACACTACATTCCAACCACAGTCAAAAAACTTGAAAATAAATTTTGAAATGACACACTGCTACCACTGCTAATACTACTTTCAGTTTATTCGACGGGGTCCCCCCAAAATGGACGTTTTGGACATAAATTGAGCACATGTTTTACAGACTGTACATGCCCTTCCTGTCACTCAACCAACAGTGTTTAAGCCCTAACTCCAACTAGGAAAGTCACCGACTGATGTCATCTTTTCTTGATCCATCAGTTGTCTCCCAGGGAAAGGACCTGACTAAATGACATAATAGTGATAATAATGTAATATTATTTAGCATTAATAATAATTTAATTCTTTGAACAAGCATAAAACTGTGCACTTAACAGATACAGACGACAAAATTTGTTTGGAAATATTAAAAATGAGTGACACAAATCTAAGACGATGGTAGTTTATGATGCGTTAGCATCAACAACAGCTGGTGAAGGTGTGCTGTCAGCATCGTTTAGTGTCGGTAGCACAGGTGATGCGGCTGCTGGTGCAGTTGGCAACGTTGTCAATGTTGCTGTCAACATTACACAACATGTAACTTATTCCATCGCTACTAAAACACAGCACTACTTTTATGTTTTGTATAATTTAATTGTTTAGATAAGCAATGCCGGACGTAGAACTGCTACAACAAAATCGCTCAGTTCTTAACCAGGCTGACCTGCATAATGGCCACAAAACAGTTGCTGTGGTTGTTCTAGTTTACACGCAGCAGTATTGATTTGTTTATTCAGTATTTTCTTTCCTTTTATTTACCATTTGTACATTCCAATAAGGAACAACGATTTATTACTCAAGGTCATTAACTTATATTTGACATAACTGCAACCCTTTAGGGGAACAATACTGTTAAACTGAAAAGTTGAAGTTTTACATTTTATATCAGGAAAACAATAGCAAAACAACTGGTACACGCTACAGCTGAAGGTTAACAGTGACAAACGTGATAGTGATAACAACCTATTGCTGTAAAAAGGGTAAAAAGAGTAAGTTTTGTTACTTGGACGACATATCGGGTGCAGACGGAGGATGCGATTCAGCAGTGACTGTCGCATGTGCGTGGAAAAAGTTTCATGATAAATTGCCTATATTAACCAGGAAAAGATTGCAAACATGTCTGTAGCTATTTTCATAGGCAGCAGAGCCTATGAGGCATGAAGGCTCGTGCCTCCTCAGAATTTAGAGCCTGGAGGCATGCTATGAAGCATGCCTCCCCAAACTTTTTACTGTCAAATGCTGTTAAACCCCTGCTATGGCCAAAATTGTTGTACTAGATGCTTTATCCTTGATTAAATACACACAAAATAGATTTCGACTGCAGCTTCGCCCCGGACTCCACTGGGTTAGCTTACACTGCTTCCTCAGACCTCCTATTTGGTGAGCAGAGGGCTAGCTGCCCCCCCCCTTCACCAAGAACCTCACCCCCGCTCCTGGCTATTTTCAATATCCCCATTTTCCACAGGACTACTTAATTTTGCCACATCCAGTAAATGTATGAATCAACTTCAAAGAAAGAGCTGATAGAGAGAGAAAACTAACGAATGAGGAGCATACGTTGTGTAGCAGCTGCTGCTGCTGCAGCAGCAGTGGCAGCATCTAGTTGAGTTGTAGTAGTCAATGGCATCACCCCACTCACACTGACTGCTGAAAGGTTCAGTGCTGGCATTGTTGCTGGAAGAGTACCAAGAGCTGAAGGCATGTATGGTAAAGAGACGCTGGGTAACGGTACTGAAAGACCAGATGGCAAAGTCAGATTTGGCATCGGCATTGACACAGGCATATCTACATCAAAACATGTACGTACACTCAAATGGTACAGTACTTCATACTGCTATAGCACAAATATGCCCACATAATATTCCAACTAAATGGATACCTAAATGGAATTGCTGTAACTAATCTTTCTATATATTAAATATCATACCAAGCATATTTTCCCTTCAAAGTTTTGACAATGTTGAGTGGGTAACAGGAAAGGCATCGAGTATCCTGTACAAAATCTGCTGCTCCATTATCTCAAAGGTTTTCGTTTGGTCTGAACAATCCTCGAGGCCAGGGACACCTAAAACTTTTGAATTTTGTTAGATTCTCACGTAGACTGCACCATGATAGCTGAACAGACTAAGCTGATTTGTATAACTTGGGCCATGTTAAGATAGGCAATATATCACAATAGGGTCTGGGTCCCCCAAAATGTGTATATTTCCATGTACCCTTACCAAAAATTCAGGACTCAGCTACTGTGCAGAAGCATAAGCTTCAGTGGTGAAGAGCTGCACTGCAATGTGCACTGCTGCAGGCAACTGATGGTCAGTCAAAAAAATGCATTTATCACAAAACGTCTTCCATTGCTGCAAGCAGACACTGGATGCACTTAAAAGCAGAACATAATTGTAAATGTAAAATGATTGTGTATCAATTAACTTCTTATGAATATTGGAATGAACTTTCAAGCATTACAGAGGTGTAGTCTCTGTACACCATTTAGTTTTCATTAGTCAAGTCAAAATGTGCAAGATCAGTGGATCACATTACACTGATATTGAATAATCAACTGTTATGTTGTATTATTAAAAATTTGAAAGTAATAACTGACCAGAGAGCTAACTATCTTACCAGCAGCAAAAGTCGGAACAGAAGAATTACCATGAGAAGTCCAAGCCACAGTGGTTCCTGGAACCAATGGCTGAAACGTTGGCACTGTTGGACTTCCTAAATAATAAAAACACAACGCAGCTTTTCAATTTCGTGCCAGTGTCCTCAGTATAACCACTGTCACACTATTTTGAATATAAAAATAAGAAAATATAAATAAATATTGAATAAAATTAGCTCCCGTATGGGACTGGTGGTCGACTCCTACTTACTGCCAACTTCAAAGTCACATGACACAAAAACTAGGATAAAAATCAAAAATCCGGCCCCGATAAGCTTTAGGTATTGTGCACTAATTTAAGAATCCGTGGTCATTTGCTAGCCCCCATTATAAATGGGGGAGGAGATAGCCGTTGAAAATGGCCGAAATTTCCGACTTTCAAGGGCTCATGACCTTGACCTTGGATCGGGTCATACTGCATACCGTCATGCATCAGTCATCGACCTCTAACTACATACCAAATGTCATTAAAAATCAAAGAAACGTTTTGCGGACGGCTACTTATTGCCAAAAACTCCAAAGTCACGTGACACAAAAAACTAGAAAAAAAAATCCGGCCCTGATAGGTTTTAGCTATTATGCGATAATTTAAAAATCCATGGTCATTTGCCAGCCCCCATTATAAATAAGGGAGGATATAGCCCTTGAAAATGGCCAAATTTCCGACTTTCATGGGCCTGTAACCTTCACCTTGGACCGGATCATACTGCATACCGTCATGCATCACTCATCGACCTCTACCTACATACCAAATTTCATTGAAATCTAAGAAACTTTTAATGGACGGACGGACGAATGGCCGGTCAGACATTTTACATACATGTTATTAGGTCGACTAGGAGGAGTCGACCTAAATATAAAACGTGTCTGCATTATATATATCCAGAGACAAATACTGATCGACTCTCGTTACTGAATATCAGATGCCAGAGACAACAACACGTTATCTGTCCAGAATTCTCAATCCACTGCTTACTAAACACATTGTTTGATCAAGAAACAAGTGACTGATGTCATCCTGCCTACATCACTTTTGGTCTTAATTTTCATCTCACGCTATATACACCACTCTAGGCTTGGCATCTCACAAGCGTTAACACCACCAATACCATCACCACTTCATGCACTATTTTTCTGCAATGCTTTCACAATGTATGTTATCACACAGCACACACAGTGTTGTTACAGTATCCAAAACCAGCATTTAAACGCAGGTTAACTGTTTAAACAACAACTGTCAAGGCTTAATTGGCATTTCTAAGATGCAGGCATATGCTTACTCATAGGGGCAACACTTATAAACAAACTTGAAGACACCTACAAAGTGATCACCATAAGATCATTGCCACTAATATGCATGATACAGAAAATATCAATAAAAATTTAAACATATATAATGTTTATACATATTTGTACAATATGTATGTGTATGCAGTCTAAAATATGTACAAAATTTAACATACAAGGTTCCAAACACAGCTAACATCCTGAAATCTTTAAATCACTGGCATGTGCTGCGACGTGACTGGTTATTGGGCTGGCATCATTTACAAAGCTCGCTGTGATTGGTTAGACAGCTCACAAGCTGTCTAACCAATCACAGCGAGCTTTGTCCGTTGCTAAGTAATATTTTACCATCTTGTGGACCTCACTTTGGGAGATGATTGGTGACCACACCCTGTGTCTAAGGTTTGATGAACAGGTCATGTACTGGCATCTAGATTGATTGATTGATAAAGGTTTTACATCCCACCTGACAAAAAATAGGTCATTTTGGAGACGTTCTTCCCAGCCAACCTCTTTGCTTGGTACTGAAAAACTACATGTATCTAGAATATTTAAGCATACGTTACCTATGCGCTTACTCTGTCAAAAAGAATTTGAGGCATCATTTCTGGCTGTGCATTGGCAAAGACACTCTACCATGTAGACGACTGATTAACAATGACTGAATAATTAAAACTGGTGTATCATGTATTCAGCATTCCACACGGGACTGTTGAAATCATTTCTGTACTTCACAGGAAAAGTTGCTTAATAAGCTTTGCAAACAAGCCACAGTTCAGAAGCATCAGCTGGAGAAGTTCGTATGCAAATGGGCAGATGTGTGAGGTGGACAAGATGTAAGACGCCACATATCACTTTCGACAGGTCAGTTATCTGCAATGTGCCTAAGCAGCCGTGGCCACATATACTATGTGCATAATTGCCATCAGTTTTATGGCTCACGGAGATGAAACTTAAAATAAACACATCAAGAATGTAGCACTGTGAATGACGTTGAATGACTGGTCGTTGACCACAATGACCTCTGCCAGCATTAAACTTTCTTATGGATTGGTCCGATTTAGCAATTTTACGTCACCGATGCGATGAGCCGTTCAGACGGACCACCAAATGAGACAATACTACTAATAATAATAATAATCTAGCTTGTATAGCGCCAGTATATCACAGACTCCAGAGGTGCACAGTGGCTATACTGGCAATTAAAGGCACGTTCTCACTGATGCCATCAACTGTCATCCATCTAAAAATAGCAATGCTAGATGTCTGAGTGATCGCAGTAGTGAGAACACTCCAGGCCTTTTCAATGTGTTAGATTTTCAACGTCGACGGCAGTCGATCACCGTGGATAGCCAACAGTGGTTCACCGTTGACTGCATCAGTGAGAATGCTACTTAGCACGTGCTATGGGTGATGCTCGCATCAATGATTATTGTTAATCCCTGCCTCCCCCATAATATCCGCGTCCAATGCACAGTGTGTACACCTGAGGCCCAAAGTCGGACGGCTCGGCCCAGCATGGACAATGATGCCATCAGGTGTAAAATCCGCCAAGTGATGGAGAGCCAAGTGATGGAGACAGCTGTTATTTTAGTGAAGTTCATGCAGGATGCTGATGCAAGACATGTATCAAGTTTCAGGCTTGACACTATACGATGTCATGGTGTTTAGGCTCAGACTTGGCCTAAATCATGCCATTAAGTAGCATTTTAATTGCCGCAGTCGACTGCCAACGTTGGTCTATTCAAAAGCCACACTGCAGTCAGTCTGTTTGTGGCTAGCAGGTCTGCCTCACACTCCCCACTCATACACGCCACGCTGGCAGGGTAGACTGGACTCCGTGTACGATTTCAAGGTTCCCTGTAGGCCTATATGTCGTTGACGTCGTTCACTCCATGCTCACCCGTACTCACTGCACCTGCCACACTCACAACCACTACCCTCCCGATGCTGGGATACAAATCGTCTCCTGGACACACCAAAGTCAGGGTATGAATCGTCCGCTCACCGGATGGACATACGCCGAGCACACGTGCATGCATTGCTGCTCAAATGGACCACCAAAGGAGATACGCTGATGCCACAGATTACTGTGAATTGGGGCCGGTCTACAAAAACAGACTGGCACCGATCTGATATACAGTTGATCAGTAATGATTCAGTATCAGTACCAAGATCAGGTGGTTGGGTGGTTGGTTGGTTAGAGTTAAACGGTGCTTTCAACACAATATAGGTCATATGATGCCTTTAAAGGAATAATTTATTGCAAGTATTTCTAAAAAAAAATGTGATGTCCAGACTATCTATTAACTGCGTATGTACACTGCGTCTAAAAAAATACCCCAGACATTTTTAGGTTTAACATGAGCAAACATATTCATATTTGAATAATTTTTGGCACAAAGAAATTGCTTGCTGGACGTTATTCTGTCTTCATCCACCAACTCCTGAACTAATGAATGTAGCCACCTTTATGTCTACATTCACACTTCTGTCTCAAAAACCCGGACACTTTAGCTGTAACTTGAGCAAACATGTTCCGATTTGAATAATTTTTGACACATTACATTACTTAGAGATTAGGCATACAAAAGGTGGTTTATTTTCCCACCTCACCTAAACAGTGTTTCTGCACTAACACTTGTGCTGCTAGATGACTTACCGCCAGCCTGTAGTGGACTTGGTGCTACTGGTGAGGGTGACGGCACTGACGCTGCAACACTCAGTGAAACCTGCAGCAATCATCACACCATCCATGTATATCACAACCATGTCTTGCAGTACAAAGAACGTGCAACATTGTTCAAATGTGTCAAATGAAGCAGCAAAATCTGCAAAAATGTGACATAGGAGCAAAACGCTTACTGTGTTTCAACTAAGACAAATATCACCGTTATCACAGAAAGCTGACTACAATGTGTCCGGAAAAAAAGGTGCCACTATAGATGTTGGCACATTTGTTCACTGATGAAAAAGATATTTACAGTGCTCACACCAAAACCCCAAAGAATCACCAACCGTACGCAACTGCAGCAACTGAGAAGAAAGACATCACGACAAAACGCCTGCACATATGATCAATTTTCAGACTGTCACTGACGACATCAATTGGCGAGTCACAAGTGGTTGAGAAAACAATAGTTTGATACTTGTCGATCATGGAGTCAAGGTTATTGAGGGCTGCTATCATAATGTGATGCTGTTATAACTCTTCCTGTCTGCCATACGTTCGATTTGAAGCAAGTTCTTTATCTTTCAGCAGGACAGTGACCAGTGCGCATGACGCTTGAGGCAATCAACTTTCTGTACCCATAACTTCACCAGACATCGACTGATTTTAAAAATTATTTCAAGGCAGACTCAACAGTAAATTTGTAACAACGTATTAGTACAAGATCTCACCACATCTAAATCATGTTGCCACGCTACCTTGTGATGTATCGTTAATCACCATACACGTCAGGTTGTTGCTGTTTTTCTGACATTAATATATCCCAAGGCAGTACAACGATGTGTTTGATGGGTGGTGAGATATTTTATTACAGCTTTACTACAAATATACTGCTAACTCTGTCGGTGACAGAATTTTTAAAAATCGGCGAGTATCTGGCAAAGTTAGAGGCAAAAATATAGTGGCACCTTTTTTCTGGACAGTATGTATATTTGTTTTGTTATACTACTAACAAAAAACAAAGGTTCATTACTAAACCCATAAGGTGCCGCATTAGCCACCAGCTGCCAGCTGACAAATCTGACTTAGCTGCCATAGATTTTGCTAAGCCGTGACTTAGCTGCCGAAAAAATTGGTTGAACCCCTTTACCAGGTAATAAAATGTTTGAAATCTTTTCCACACGTGTTATATCTGTAACACCTACCTGGAAAAGGCTGTCACAGCATTAGGACGAGTTATCTCGGGGTACCCAGTAAAGGGTTCAAGTGTCAGGACCAGTATGACATGAATACAAGATAATACAATGAGCTTTTTTTGCTGCTGAGTTCTGCTGATTGCATATCAACTACCGACAGTGTTGTTGGTTTGTTTTTTTCCATATATTTCTCACAGTTTGTGGACACATTTTATGAAACTTTCAGTGAATATCCATAAGTGAATATGCCCACTGACGGTAATTTGATTTCGACAGAATCGGTTAAACTATCTCTATGCAGTAACGTAATTATGACGTTTTTGTAAAAAATCATAACAATGTCGTTTTCTGAAGAAGATAAACATTTTACAGAAAAACTAGGCACTTAGGAGCACATCGTATAATCAAACTTTTTCGAGAAAATAAATGGACATTACGTGAGTTGCAAAAATTACTTGCTAAAATTGACAAAACAGGAAATTTCGAGCGATGTCCTGGCAGTGGACGTCTGTGCACCATTCACAATGGTAATGTGACTGAACAAGTTGAAGAACTTGTGCTGAGTCAAGAAAATGCTCCACAGACCCATAGTACACAGAATGCACGCCAAAATGGGATTTCAGTAGCGTCTGTCAATGCAATCATTAAGAAGGATCTGAAGCTGCAGTGCGGAAAGAGACGTCGCGCATACGAGCTCACCGCTGCCAACAAGCAAGCACAACTCGAACGTGCCGTGGCCTGCTGAAGCGATGTCAGTCTTCCGTGGTGAATATTGGACTTCATATAGTTCACAGATGAAAAAATATTTACCGTCGCAGCCGCAAACAACATGCAGAATGACAGGGGTGTACATGGCCACTGGAGTTCGCAAGAAAGATGTGGCACCAGATCGCTTGCTGTGCTATAGCAGTATGAAGTACTGTACCATTTGAGTGTACGTACATGTTTTGATGTAGATATGCCTGCATCAATGCCGATGCCAAATCTGACTCTGCCATCTGGTCTTTCAGTACCGTTACCTAGCGTCTCTTTACCATACATGCCTTCAGCTCTTGGTACTCTTCCAGCAACAATGCCAGTAAGTCATTCCATTATGTCAGCATTGGGCCGTTCGAATCTTCACTATGTCGACCCGCGCGTAAAGATAATTGGGTAGTACTATCGTGACACACTCCTGATGAGGGACTTGCGGCCAGATAGATATCAAGCAGTCATTGCCGGATTACTTCACGTTTCAGTAGGATGGCACAATGGCATACATGGCACATGAAACACTCAACCTGCTAAGGCGAGAGACTCCCAACTTTATTCCTCCAGATCTGTGGCCACCGACGAATAGCCCAGATCTGAATCTGGTGGATTACAAAATCTGGGGGATCATGCAGGACAGGGTTTATGTTCGCATGATCACCAGTGTCGATGAACTTAACCAGCGCATGTCTTGACGAATAGGACAAGACTGATCAGCAGCTTACTGACAGTGCCATAAACCAGTGGCATAAACGCCTTGCAGCCTGTTTTTCTGCACGAGGTGGACACCTAGAGTACATGCTTTAAAGCAGAATTCCAAATTGATTAACAGTCTACAGCAGTAGTCTGTAAATTCTGTATATGCTGACAGCATACAACACATTTTTATTGCCAAAAATATTTATTTTAGGCCAGATATATTTTTGACAGTATGACATACTTGTAGACTAATTACTCAGTGATGGTCACTGACAAATGTAAGAAAATTGAGCCAGTAGTTGTTAAGTTATGTTCAAAACAAAACATACCACTTTTTCTAAACACAGCATATTAACATTGACAAACAAACAGCCCCCCTACCTCATTATATCCTGCCACTGACGTAGGTGCCTTCACTGGAGATGAACTAACACTTGGTGGAAAAGCTTTCGGTGAAGTGGACTCAGTAGTTCTGGTAGGAATCCGATGAAGATAACCATAGCCAATGCCACATCCGAGACTATGATACATCAACAACGTATCATATCAACCATTAGTTCTGCTACATACTGCCAGATGACTGATGACTACAATGCACTCCACAAGAAGGACTCACCTACTGCAAAGAGATTGTACATCAAATGCTACAAAATGATTTGAGAAGTTGTATTTGTACGTGTTTGCAATAGGTAAAATGATCTTGAAGTAACTCAAGTCCAAAATCGCAAATTTAACTCAATTCATCAGAATTTGGTAATCCTGTTGGAGGTAATCCTGAGGAAAGTTAACCGTGATTTTTGTTGTCAGAAAATTAGTCCCACAGCATTGCTTGCTTGATGATCAGTTTGATCATTTCAACTGTGCACAACAGACAGATGCAACTGCTACAACAGAATCATACACTGCACAGCTGTGCTATGCTACCAAACACGTACACAAATGCAGTTACATGTTATGTTAAAAATTTTGTCATCAGTGAATCCTTTTGTACACAGGAAGTCCAATCACAGGATCCACAGGCATGATTGTGGATGTTGTTATGTCCACTGATGCTGGCAGTCTTGCAACCTTGCCATTTGTCTTGTAGTGAGTAAACTCAAGCAACCGTAGTGGTCCATACAGCAAGATCACTACAATTTCTGTCAAGTGTATGCTGCTGGGCTTGGTTAGTGTGATCCCACACATCTTTAGGTTTTGCTTAATGCAGATAAACTGGTCTAGAGGGTTCGTGGCGCACTGCCAGGGGGTATGTGAGCAAGCCAAGAAATTTTAAAATGTCCTATTAGAAAAACTAACTTTCTTTTTCACGTTTTATGCTATTCAGGAAAGTGAATGTCTCTTCTAAATAGCTGTTCTTGGTGACATTCTTGGATGGGTTCCTTCTGATAATCTGTAGCATTACAGCCCTCGTCCAGCTGACAGGTGCTACAAATTGCCAATCTTTACTCTCATACAGACAGGAGCTCTTCCCAGCTGGTCACTGTTGGTGCCTATTGAGCCGATCGTGGACATCTGACTAGCGGGCACAAAACTAGCTCCGTCAGGAAATTCAAGCACAACAGATCAAGCACCATAGGTGCAAGAATTAAGCGCTGTATGCATGAAGGGTTACTGAGCGCTGTAGGCGCAAGAATGGAGCACTAATGCTTCTATATTAGTGATAATAACATATACTCATACTTTCATGTTTGGTATCTTGTTCCACCACTTGATGCCAGCAATACTGCAAAAGCACTGAAACTAGTCTAATTTATGGATCTGACGCCAGAGTGTCCATGTTTCATGGCCACAGAGCAACGTCAAAAATGACAGCGTATGTCAGAGCATGAACCCCCCCCCCACAAACAACAAACAAACAGCTAACATCACAAACACAACCGTTTTACAGCCATTACACATCAGCGATAGCTGGCATCTCCAGTAAGTGATGACTGCTTGACAACAAATTCAGGCACTTTAACACAACAGCATAACATACTGGACAGACGGATAACACACATCAGTATCACGTTCAGCAGAGCTCGGCTATGCTGACACACAGGAAGCAAAGAATCAACATTTCACAAGCAAGCAAACGTAACTGATAGATGTGTGTCTGTTTTTAACTATTTAACCCACATGGAAAACTAGCCTTAAAGGTCAACAACCAAAAACTTACAAATTTATCATGGCAAAATAACAGAAAATAACTGTAAACAATTTTTGCAACAACTTCTTGGTTTAACTTACTAGTAACGATTCTTATCGGAATGAAGTTACTCCATGAAGTTACTGTGTTACTACAGAGAATGGTGACCATTCACAGTGTACCATTTCGGTATATCATGCCAGCTGAGTGCAACAATGGCCATCTGCCCATGGACATAGATAATGAGTCATGGCTACTATTACAAAAAGAAATGGGATGTTCCATATTATAGAAAAAGCTCAGTGCTGAAATATGGGCTGAGCCCCATTTACCAGCTTCACAGGCAAACAACCTATGTCGGCTCAAAGTGCTGATTAACCTCACATAGAGGACTATGCTAAGTGCCTGAGTTCTAGAGAAAACATCGTGAATCGCACAAGGAAGATGAGAAGAAAGAGACATGAAAACATTGAAATACACATAGTACATCAGTATCTCACCTGCCTTCACCGCCCCAAGCACTGTTTGGTGTTATCGATACCTCTCGACATGCATCCAGCTCTGTGTTGTACACGTACAACTTCAGTGGCTTTGCTTCGTGTGTCTCGATCAGTGTAAATAGATCTTCTGACTACTCACATAACATCATCGCAGCCTACGTCTATCAACTGCTTATGCCACATTTCTGCACTACAAGCAGATTTTCATGTTAGCATTCCATAAAACTACATTCTGACAAACATATACCAAATTACTTTGGCCTGAGTCAACCAGCTGCCCGTTGATTGTTAGGCATGAACATAGCAGATTTCTGTGTGGCTGAATGCCATTACTGACATCAATCAAGGTAATCACATTCACTGGACCTCCATCCACTGAGTTCTAACACAAGAGACATTCAGAGACAAACTAACATTCTTTCACAGGATTATTAACCAAACTCACACAGATTAAAGTTTGTCAGTGATGAATGTTTACAATAATGAGATCAGATTAGCTGTCCATCTATTTTACCTCGTGTAATACAGTATCTGCACCAATAATATAATCGGTGTCCGATCTGAGACCAGCTTGGCTTGCTGGAGAGTTGGCCTGAACATCCTACAAATTCACAAACTTTCAAACATACATATGTCTAAATCTTCTCCTCATTAAAACAACATGGTGTACATGAGACCCTTTAATCTAAACAACTGAGTAATTCACGATGAGTACAAAACCAATTACGAAATTGAGACAGCTCAGAAACTGGCTGGAAAGGTTTTGGTAAGGTGCTCCACATGTAATGAACCAATACGTAGCTGTGATGTAGGTCAGGTGGACAAGTTGCATGAATGTCCCACACTGCATGCTGGAGGCAAGAGATGCAGCTCAGAATCGATCTTTCTGGGGAATGCCGGCTTCGTATAGCACTACGCACCCATAGTGGACAGTGGTGCATGCTAATATTGGATTGGCATGTTTTTGGCAGAATGACTTGGACACTACTTTGCCCAAGCGAGGCCTGGCTGGAGACTAAGTTGTGAAATTCAAATTTGTTTACAACCAATCATTGGTTGCAACTGGTTAATAACTGATCATCGGTTTCATATACGACATAACTAACCACTGATGTGTTACAGTTATGATAAAATGTTGAATTGTGGTGTTGCACATTGTTTTATACTTAGGCCTGCTTTATTACTATACTACAACACCCAAAAGATGCAACACTTTCAGCACATTTAGCATATTTTACATTTATATTCAACAGTTTAATGCGACAATTTGAATGATATTTTGGCTTCATGTGTGAAATACATATATTTATTTTGTTTAAGTCTCTGATACTTCTCTATGTGTTTGAATAGAGTGAGACAGAGATACTACTGATACCAACTGTTGTAAATACACTGAAAATAGTTACATACATTGTGTACTATTGCACTTAGCAAGTTACTAGCAACCAATTAAGAGCAGTGCATGCAACAGAATATAATAACAAAAATACAGACCAAAATGTGCCACACGTTTTCATTTGCCCCATCGAATGAACAAAATCTACAAAAAAACGAACTACTATCACTTGTCATTCACAGAGAGTAAATGAAAGAGAGCAATATTGACTGCATTTCAAAAACACAATCACATGATAACACCACACAAAATGGCAATGACATAAAAGGTAATATTATTTCTGTAGCACACTGCCAATTTTGATGTGCCGCTTGAGTAAAAATAACACAGCTGACCAGAAACTGTAATCAATGCACGGTCATTGCAAAAACGGGCAAGGCATGTATGCATCCCCAAATTTTAAATTTTGTGGGCTTCCATACCACATTCATTCAACGATAAGGGGGGGATTTTGCACGCGAAACTGCACCTAGGGTGTGCTCTTCCTGCCAAATTTTCTCTTGATCAGTGCATTATGTTGCCCATGTGAGGCAAGAAACTACAAATTCGACCAGTTGAAAATTTTGTGGTTTCTATACCCATATCACAGGCAGTGCAGTAGTGCTGCACTGTTGTAAGGCCCATTCAAAAATCAATAGGAAAATGAAAAATTCAACCCCCTGTAAAATCGTAACCCCTGAAAATTTCATTTGAAATTTGGCACACGTGATTACGTCAAGAACATCACCTACTAAACAAATTTTCATGTAAATCGCTTCAGTGGTCTTCATTAATGAATGAGAAATTTGGCATGCAAGAGTGAACTATGCCAAATTGTATTATTCTGTGCCAAATTTCACCTTGACTGGTGCATTGTTTTGTATATTTGACTGAACTGGGATATGTGGAGCTCCTTCACCAACTGTGGGGAATTTGGAATGTGACAGTGAACCCGTGGTGTGCACTTTTGTGCCAAATTTCATGTCAATTGTTGACTGGCAATAAACTGCAATTAACCAAGTCAAAATTTTTGGGGCTCCGTAGCACCCCTTCAACAATTAGGGTGAAATTTGGCATATAAGAGTGAACCTTCAGTGTAATTATCTTGATCAGTGCATCATGTTGCCACGTGGGGCAAAACTCCCAAATTTGACCTCATTTTCAAATTAAACATTCTGTGGTTGCACTACCTAGTGTAACTGAGACAAAGTTGAACATGAAGGCAAAACTACATGCCTTCTCCTAACCAACAATATCAAAACCATTTCTAAATTTAAAAAAACAGCTTAATGGTGATACTCCGTCTACATACCCACATACTTTAACATTTAAAAGCATTACGGATAAATACTTCAAACCTTTTTGACCCCTTAGCAACATGAAATCCAAGTCCATCATACTCATCATAGTGACAAAGGAAGTCCATACTATTTTTATGCCTCACTAACGTTTTAGGGCACTGAAAATGTTGCAAAAATCATACAAGGGATATGCCCCTATTGGGCATTTATATTCCCACATTTTGAAACAATTACAATACTCCTGTAACAATGAAGGTGAAACTTGATGTACAGGTGTCGAGCCATGGTCAACTCTTCTATGCCAAGTTTCACCTTCACTGGTACAACATGTTGACCCTGCAGAGCGAAAACTCCCAAATCGACCTCGGAGTAATCTAAGTAATTAACACTGCCTTGTGGGCAATTCTGCCGGTAATATTAACAGAGTTTTTGAATTCTAATTACATAAAACGTTTCTATGTATAATATGTCAGACCTGATAGAAACCCCAAGCAGTCCTTGGCCTCCCCACTGGTGACTTGGTACCAATTCTATCTCACGCACGTGACGTGTCTTGCTGCTGTACACAAGCATCTTCACTGGTTTCTCTATGTTTGCCTTCAGAAGCTCTTTTAGTGTCTCATTGTCCTGGTTCTACACTGACAATAACACAACTCCTAGCAACACTTTTAACTACATGCCACACATTACGCAGATGGTATGTCCATTATTATTATTATTATTACACAATTTGTATAGCATAGCGCACAAATACAAGCATGCTCGAGTTGGAGGCGCTGGTGTTGCTGGGTGACAAAATAGACAAGCCGGGGAGGGTAAATAAATGAGTTTTGAGATGACGTATGAAGGAGCCAATAGATGGCGATTCTGATACTAAGTGGGATGAAATTCCTAACTGTTGGAGCTGCAAAACTGAGGGCGTTATGACCAATGGCCGTGATGGTGAAAGGAACATGTAGTAGATTGTGTGAAGAAGAGCGGACAAGTCTTGAAGGAGCATTGAGATTGATGATGGATGAGACTGAGAGATATGAGGGGGAACCAGATTGGACAGTATGGTAAGTTAAGGTAGTGATTTTGAAGTGGATGCGTTGCTTAACAGGGAGCCAATGAAGTTGGCAGAGAGAGGTCGTGGATGGTAATGATGAGTTAAGTACTATTTTAGCAACAGTGTTTTGGACTCGTTGGACTTTGCGGAGGTCAGAGACAGAGGTACCAAATAAAATTGAGTTAAAGTAGTCCAGGCGAGAGGAAACTAGACTAACGGCGATTGACTTAGCAATGTCCTCAGAGAGTACAGAGCGGATGTGGTGCAAAGCGCGTAGATGGAAAAAGGCAGATTTGCATACTGACGAAACGTGTTGGTCAAGTGAGAGATGACTGTCAAGGGTTACACCGAGAGTCTTGACAGTGTTGGATGTAGTAATGATGGAGCCTTCAATGTTAACTGAGGAAACAGGAGTTGAAGATGCAGAGCGCTGTCTTATGGAGAACCAGATGGCTTCTGACTTGACTGGATTGAGTGCGAGCCCGTTAACACAAAACCAATGGTGGAGTTGAACGAGACACTGTTCCATGAGCTGTACAGTGGGAGTAGGTGCAGCAGGAGGGATGGATATGAACAACTGAGTGTCATCTGCGTACTGTTGGTGTGAGATGCCATATGAACTAATAAGTTGACCAACAGGAGAGGTATATAAAGAGAATAGGAGTGGGCCTAGGACAGAGCCTTGAGGAACACCGGTGTTTAGAGGAACAAAGTTGGACTGAGATGTGCCCATTGCTACACACTGGCTGCGATTTGAAAGATAGGATCTAATCCAGCTGAGTGCTAAGCCGGTGGCGCCAAAACTATTCTCGAGTCTGTTAAGCAGGGTGCAGTGGTCGATGGTGTCAAATGCAGCGAGGTCTAATGAAATTAAGATGGTGGGTAGGCTACGTCAAGCCGAGGTGTAGATGTAGTCCAGAGTGTCGACAAGTGCCATCTCAGTGGAGTGAGCCCGGCAGTAAGCTGACTGCAAAGGGTCGAAGTTGGGAGAGGAAGTGACGTGCGGCTGTAGACGAGTGAGAAAGAGACGCTCAAGGATTTTGAGATATTATTGAGATTGGAAATAGGGCGATGGTTAGAAGGTGAAGAACTGTCAAGACCAGGCTTTTTAAGAAGTGTGGTTACAATGGCTTGGGTGAAAGATGAAGGAAAACAGCCTTTGTGATAAGATAAATTTGCAAGGTAGGCGATGAGTTCAGAAAAGGTGAGTGAACAGAGTTTAATAAGTGAGGTATGGATGTAATCTAAAGGAGAAGAATTTGCTGATGTTTGAATCAAGACTTTTTAAACCTCGTCCACAGACACAGGCAGAAGAAGATCAAGGGGATCTTCGACACGGCAGGGATCAGTAAATGGAGAAAGGGAAGGTTGCTTAATTTTTGCACTATATTTGATTTTATTTTATCAATCTTATCAGAAAAAAACTGTACAAATGAAGAGCATAGTTTAGTACAGTCAGCTGAAGGTATGGTAGTCCTATTAATATTATCATTATGCAATAAGCATTTAACGACATGCCATCGCTGTTTAGAATCAGCAGTATCGTCAAGCTGCGAATGAATAAAGTTGCGACGTAATAATCAAAACAATGGCCAATTATACAAAATCAAGCATCAGAAAATGAACCGTGTCAAGCGAATTGAGGCCAAAATTTGCAATCATTTAAATACAGAATAACTTATAAATATTCTAATTTCTATGTATTTAATATACAGTAAACTCCACAAGTTTCAACAATACAGGCAAGTTTCTGGGACACAGAAATTTAACAAGAGGACAACCTATCGCCGAGAGATCAGCACAACATTCGGTGTCAGTTGAAATATTGTCAGCTGTTGTAAGAATAATGCAAACAGATCGTATATCACACTGAGGAGCACATTCTGCGATAGTCAGTTTTTATTCGGTTACCTGCATAGTTTTGTACATTGTTGCAATAGGCTCAACTATAGTGCATGCAATGTCACACACACGTAACGTTGAATTGTGCTGTGTTATCAACAAACTTGGACCACGACCAATGCTGTTGATGACATCACATATCCAGCACACCATCATTGACGTCGTGTACTGTGGTGCAAGGACACATATTCTTGGTGGTAAGGCGTCTGAGCCTGAGACTTCTCAATTGGTCGCAAAATGCAATTTTTACCTATGGTACTTGCATTTGGCACCCTTGTTCGTGGTAATCCCAACGGAATTTCAACAATATTTTTGGCAACAGAAAACTAGAGTCCCTGGGCTACTGCACTGTGTGATCCTACGTTCAGCCATTTTAGTAGCCAGGGCCAGCCCCCAACAATGTACTCAAAGTACTCCAGATTTCATCCAAATCGGTTCACTTTTGGCAGAGGTGCCAAACGCGTAACACTGCCAAATTGTCCCGTAACTTCCAGCCGAATAGTTATCTTAGAGTTAAGACTTTAGTGTAAACCAATTCAGTTTATCTTTTGCTAAATCTGAACTCGGTCTAAAACCAGGTTTTATCCATTCAGATTAAGCTGTGGTTTTAAATTAAGGTTGTAGACTTTGGTTTTAACTAAAGATAAAGTGACCCAATGTGTTCTTTTCCCTTACTTAGCAACTTCATCATTCCGACATCATGCTTCGTTATGTCTATGTGTTCCTTTAGAATTTCTACAAAATATACACTCCACTGTTTCCATCATTATATCTTTCACCTGCTGTTATTGCTCATTTACACCAAGTTGTTGCTGTCCCTTTTCTTTTACTCTATCTGGGACCATATCTGTGCAATATGTGCACTGAACATCATTCAAACCTTAAGATTCCAAACCTGCAGTTTTTGTTCACACTGTGTGTAACATGTTTAATTTACTCAGCCACAAATCAATTACTACCAATTTGTGCTTGACAGATACTCTTCACATGGTATTACCTTGGCATTTCAAACATTAGATAGATCCCATCTCACAAGGATATAATACACTGTGCTGTTTACACGGAGACATACATATCAAAGTGACAAACACTAAATAATATTGCACAGCTTCTGAATAACGAATTCCGCATCTGTACACAGTTTAACTGTATTCAGTGCATTGGTAAAGATAATATCAATCATGCTTACCAATCGTGTGTTTCCAATTGAAACAATGAAGTCAAAAAAGGCTTCTAGTCCAGCACAGTGCCCCGGCGAGTTTTCCTGCACCTGAAGTATTATCCATAAAACACCATCATTGTGCATCAATGTATCACAACATAAAACCAGTATCTTCTCACCATGCCTCCCATGCCCACCGCCACCACCCCTCCCGCTGCTGGGGTACGAATCATTTCCTGCCAGATTTTCCTGGACACATCAAAGGGTTTCGAGGTGGGGTATAACACTTACAGGAACCCACAGAATTGGACAGGAGGGCAAAGTAACCGCAAACTGTGGGCAGGAGCGAGCAGCAAGTATGTTCCCTCTCTCAGACTCTCTCTGTTCACATGACTCGACCACCTGCAAAGTGCAGAGTGCAGGAAGAGTGCATATTCTGCACTCTGCAGCCAGAACAATACTGTACAGCCTTTTATATGTCAGTTTGTGAAATATATTCCATATGACAGTATTGTTTAAGTCCAGGCGGACTAGACAGGCAAACAGTCGCTGACCACACGCACACATCAAAAGTGGGCTCCACGTCATTACTTAAGCGCATTGTCGCCGCCTAATTGCTTTGAGCTGTATTGTGATGTTTACTCTGGCACGCCGATGTCGATTCCGTGGTGGCGGCCGTCGGTGTGCTGTGTGCCAATTGGGCTGCCGATGTGCCGATGCATTAATTACCTACACCGCCTCGCAATTTACCCGTGCCTCGTACTAAAAACTTCGCACGACATCTCGCAAACTCGCACACAACATACACAAAATCACGGTATTCACGGTGATCGCAATACCGTGATTTTCTTGCAGCCGTAAGAATCAGTACATACGACATACCCGCAACACATGATATCCCTCACTGCCTCCACCAGGAATAGCGACACTCTGAGTACCTCCCATTGGTACACAAATCAGCAGTCACGCAGCGTTATTACACCAAACATACAATAAATATACAACAATCTAAGAAGGATAGCAATAAACGAAATAAGCACTATTTGATATCCCTTTACGTGGCAACACATCAACTTCCGTTCTGTCTAATTACACGTAGGAAGTGGTCATTCGCACTTACGAAAGTGCGGATATCATCTGACGTTATTCCCACTTACGGGTGATAATATTCTATGATCATTTACACGCAACTCTATTGTTTCTTTCAATTCTTTTTGTTATGCCCCCAAAATACTGCAGCACGTCAGTGAAGCCAGGTACCTGGGTGTCTTACTGAGTGACGACCTGCAGTGGTCGAAACATGTCCAGCATATCACAGCCAAGGCCAACAGCACGCTGGGTCTCCTACGGCGCAATCTTCATTATCACATCACATCCCACAAGAACTCATCAGGAGATGAGATAGCGAACGTGAACTTTTTAACGACGATATCGCACACACGTAGGCCTACTTCAAAATACCGAAAAAAAGACAAACCTACTTCGTTTAACAAATTAGACGATAG
>Ga0209363_1000194_pt1 | contig 20563 bp, 10 predicted proteins | sample WorMetexBAHAMAS3_FD_187385 | JGI IMG/M metagenome (GOLD analysis project Ga0209363, IMG submission 187385) | Marine gutless worms symbiont microbial communities from Max Planck institute for Marine Microbiology, Germany - Inanidrilus exumae... | ecosystem: Host-associated > Annelida > Digestive... | reverse complement strand
GTAATCCAGTCATACGAACTGTGACCTTTGATCTCTTGACCCAACCTGTCCGCTTGTAACAATATTCATCTTCGTTACTTAGCTTATTTACCGTCGCATTTTAACAAATAATAAAGCTCTGTTATTTTCTATTTTTGTAATATTTTACGCTGTTAATTTCCAATTAATTTCCTGAAACTTTGCAACATTTTACGTTCTTTTAACGCTATTTATTTATTTTGTCATGGTTTTAAAATATTAGGTAGTCAGTACCAGACATTTTCAAGTAGTTATGTGTATATGTGTAGTTTGACTATTCCGAGGAGGCGACTGCTAAAAATCGCTTTGGAAAGTTTTAGGCCTAATTGTTTGACCACAATACTTATTGTCGTTCACTGACAATTGATTGAGATAGTTTTGCTGTAAAAAAAGATCGTTTCAACTGTCAAGTCGACTAAAAATTGCAACAGTTAAACATAAATATAGATTTACAACGAAGGTAAAGATACACAAGATTTTATCATGAAATCGTAGACAATTCTTTGTTACATCACTTTTTAATCATCGAGACGAGATTTGTCGTTGAGCGTCTAGAATGAATTGCACCTACATTCTGATGTGGTGCAGGATCGCGCTGGAAGAAGGAATTACGTACAGGTATGTTGAACGTGCGCGTTCGTAACAGTTACGTGATGTGATGCTTGACGGAGATTACGCTTGTAAACTACGGCTGGCGCTGGTCGCGGTTTGCTTAATAACGATGATTAGCCGCTGTACCATTGTATATCTCGGTCTCACAATGTATATAATTTCAAACAAGTATCCGTTGTGATGTGGCACTACGCCGCCATCCGCGATCTTTGATGCACGAGCAGCCCGATCGATCGAGCTAGAGATTAAAAGAAGCAACTTACCTTTGTTGTTGTATTCGCTGTTTCTGCAACGAGCGAAACTAATGCTTACTTAAATTAAATCGCAAATGATTCGAACTGAAATTAATATTGCCAAAATGCCATCCACTTGTCGTCAGTCTAGCTTATGACTACTTGTTAAATATTCTGTATAATTTATTGAAATTTGTACAACGGTTGCTATTTTACGATGTCATTAAACAGCAGTTTTATCCAACGGAATCTCCAGTATGTAAGTCGCTCGGACAGAAGCAAAGTTGTAGGCGTACATTTATTTTGGGGTCAAAAGGTCAAAGGTCAAGGTCACGAATCACAAAACATTGCTAGTGTTGGTCTTTTTACTCTTGTTGTAGTTTCTCTTTGTATAGAGACCGCAGAATAAACGATATACCACTCGAAGAACACCATAAGAATGCCCCGGAGGGCGTAGTGTTTGTTACTTGGCTACTGCAATGGTAACATATGATATAGACAGTGACTTTCACTTTTACTGCATGCAAAGAGTTTGCTGTCTACGTCAAACAACAAGTCATTAAAATTATATTGAATACCAGTTAACTTCCATCTACACGCGTTTTCGGAACGAAGCATCGATGCGATCTTTCTGCGCTTGACCATTGTATCCATCTCATCCAGACAATGCGTGCAACACCTTACCAAAACAACTGCATCATAAGCAATACCAATCTATTTGTCAGAAAGGCTTTGCTGTTTAGCTGTCATAACAAATATAACCTCCGATTACATACACTCAGAAGACGCTCAACATGTTCATGACATGATAACTTCGAGTCAGTAATAAAACACCTAACAATTTCACACATTCCAGAGTGGCAAAATGTCAACATGCACATTCAAACACCTGAATGCAATTTCAGTCCACTTTCCTATAAATTCAGCTGCAATTTGTTGGTACTATAGTCTAGGTCATCTAATAATATTTTCTAGTTCTACCTCAGTTTTGACGTCACACAGTGCTGGAACGAGTCAAGTAGTAGTGTAATTGCAGATGACTTTTCGAGCAACGGCTGCGTGTTGGGATGATTGTAGAGAGAACTGAATGAAACGCTAAGCGATCACCCCGAGCTACAGGAAATTATGATCGGTCCTCCAGGATCACCCGTGAGTGGCGCTTTGTCACGTTTCTGTTCACTTTCTACACCATGGTCCATTAAAAACGCGCTGCTTTGTTGTTGACTCTAACTCTTACATTTCTTGGTGGATTTTTACACTTTTTGTAGCAATGAAAACAGGAACGAATATTCTTACAATATAATTTTTAACGGCTTGATGACATCATAGTTGCGCCATACTGCAGTGTTCACTTGTTCAAGTTACTTCTCGAGTAATAACTAGAAATGCGTGGCAGAGCTCAGCGCTTAGCCCGCGCGGCATAGCAGTGACGCCCCTAGCAAATAACTGAAACAAAACTGAGTATGATCGCCTCACAAAACTCAGTACTGATTCCTGCAAGGTCAGTGGCGCTGCCAAGCGGACGTAGCCAAGCTGCTGATCCATATTCTACTTTCAGAAGTGCGAAATTTTGCCTGCCCTTCCAATTTGGGGCCAAAAGGTGTCACCTTGCCAAATTTCGTGCCGATCGGTCAAACCATTGCGGAGATATGGCCGATATTGGAATTTTTTAAGATGGCGGCAGTTAATGGACCAAAGCTCGCCAAAGTTTTACACGATGTAGCCACATGATCGCAAATGAAGTTTAAAAATCAGAATGGCAATACTCCAAGCCGTTTCGGAATGCCAAAGCGATTTGTACGAATGAAAGTGAGTCGCCCGATTTCGCCCATTTAACCCTGAAATTGGTTGCTATGGCAACGCCCCTTGAGCGATCGGAAAATAGGGTCAAATCAGTAATTTGCGATCAAATGCCTACCATATGGTGAAAATTTGTTGAAAATCGATCTAGTGGACCCCGAGATAATTTGTATGAAAAGGTTTATTGTACATTATTCCCGTTCTTAAACTCTAGAGTTACTGGACCAAACTTTTACACTGTGTAGCCAGATCATCGCAAGTGAACCTTCTGAAATCGGACTTGCGACATTCCACTCCGTTTAGGAACGCCAAAGCGACGATTGAAGGTGAGTCGGCCGATTTCGCCCATTTTAAACCCTAAAATTGGTTGCCATGGCAACAGCCCTTGAGCGATCGGAAAAAGAGAGTTAAATCAGTAATCTTCGATCGAATACCTACCATACGGTGAACATTTGGTAATAATCGGTCCGGTGGATCCTGAGATAATTTGTCTGAGAAGTTTATTTTAAGGAAAGAAACGACGGGGTGTACATCTTTGCGTATATTAAACTCGGGAGTTACTGGACCAAAGTTCATCTAATTTTCACATAGTGTAACCAGATCATCGCAGATGAACTTCTTTAAAAATTAGAATGACAATATTGCAATCCGTTTCGGAATGCCAGGGCTACTAACAAAGGTGAATAGTCCGATTTTGCCCATTTTCCCGGCAGTTGGTTGCCGTGGCAACATCCCTTGAGCCATCGGAAAAAGATAATCAAATCGACAACCTACGACCAAATACCTACCATGTGGTGAAACCTTTGTGAAAGTCGGTTCAGTAGATCCTGAAATCGTTTTGCTCAAAGGTTTATTTAAAATGAAGTTAACGGAAGCAAAACATATAGCCCGCGGGGCATGCATGCCGCGCGGGCTAGATAATACAATCAAATGAAAAACGTTGAGTTCTGAAGATAAAATATTGAACAAAACACGCGGGATTCTAAAAGATTTTTTTGCCCAAAGACAAGGATTTCCCTAACAAAAATTGAAAAGACTAACATTTTTCCTTTTTTATTTATTGTGTGTATTCTTTTCTTGTTTGCTGCCAATTGACTTGGTGAATAAAGTTGACTATTGGTCTGCTTTCTGCCAAAGTTGCACGCAACGAGTTGGATCGAACGCACTGCAGGAAGCAGTCGGCCACGGTCATCCTTAACTACAGCTAACATTGCCGCATTATTAAAAAGACAGATAAGATGAAGTTTTGAATTTTAGAAGCAGTCTGGAGAGTGATCATTCCTGTTTCTGCTGGTAAAAAGTGTAAAAATCTACAAATAAATACGGAGTTATAGCAAAAAAAGTGAACTGGTACGTATTTCATGGGCCACAGTGTACTAAGTCCGTCACTATTTCACCGGTCTGTCAAAGTGTTTTTGAAATCGTCAAACATTTACACAGATTCAGAGAGTCGCAGTCGGTTCAGTAAATGGTGATATTATCGACAACTTGGTCGTGTATCTGCAAACATATTCGTGATGTTTATGCTTTCCAGGGACCGAAGGGGAATCGTGGATTTCCTGGATTCCCGGTTCGTTGTCCTTTCAGTACACGAGAGTATTCTGTTTATTTTTGAGGATGCTGTGCTGTAACGAATATATTAAAAACAATATATCTTGCATCGCGGTCATTCGGTCATTAACAGACGAATGAAAGCTTCGATCACAAAACGCGTACAGCAGTTATTAATGGGCGTATTAACAACACAGTTTGTTTGGCTTTAACCGATTGTCTTATTTGCACCACACTGCTACTTACTCACACTGTTTATGCTTTTTGCCTGTGGCTGTTTGATATTGTGTTAATTTCATCGGATGTCCAGTTTAACATTCTAATATATTTGTCCTGAAATTAAAATATCGACAAGAGGGAGAACGTACTTGACCATTGTTACATTTGTTATGTCATATAACAAACTAAAATGTAGACCTTCTATATGTTCAATAAAGCTTGATTTCCAACATTTTTGAAGTTTTAAAATTTTACAATTTTACCTCAAAGTCAAAAGCTAGCAATTAAAATAAAATTGTAAAATTTGTAAAAAAAAAATTTAAATTATCAATTACATTTTAAAATTATAAGTGATCAATTGAAATTACATTTTTATAGATTTCAAAATATTAGAATTGTGGAGTTTTTGTAAAGTTTTTAACTTTTAGCATTTTAATTAGTTACTAGCTATAGTAAAACCAATGATTTAATTTTATTACTTCATGTGTAAACTACGGGTGATTCTCGTTGCACTGTGACCTTCTTAGCGTAACTCAAAACATTGCAATGTGCGACAATTAATATGGGTGGAGTCTATGCCAATATGGCGGGAGATTCGCTCATGGCTAATATCACGTGACTGCAATGCGACTGGTCAACGAAGCACGTCATATTTTGTTACGTGACAATAAACGTGATCGTACGACCAAAACAATGCTTATTAATTTCTGAAATCAGAATAACGTTTAATTATCGCGCTACGCTATGCTCGCGTGGTATAATGCCCCTGTGTGAGACTGTTCATCTGTTCGTCGCAAGTAGGTATTATACCAAAATGGTGAAACATAGGATCACGCAAATGACAATGACACCGTACAAGTTTAGGGACTCCAGATTTCTATTTCCAAAGGTCTTGGTACAATTCGAATGGGATCACCCCAACGGGACATTAAATGAGGTGGGGTTGGTTAAATTGGCGATATTCGACCAATATCTCGCTATATCTTAGAATCGAGGCACGATATGGACATAGTTACTATGGAAGGCTAATAGGAACTGCTATGCACTCTATTCAATGGTGTTATTTCTATTGACCTTTAGTGATCTTAAACACCACAAACCACCCAATTTTCTACATTTTGCGTCGCTTTTTATGTATCTGACACCGGTGGAGATAAAGATTTTATTTTGGTGGGCATTCTGATCGTAGCAAGCCCTTGGAGTATCTTAGGAGTACAAGATATAGACGACATCATCACACACCACCAATAGGATGTGATATATGGTTTATCGAATATCGGCAATTCCGATGACCTTGAGTAACGTTTAAGGTCACTCACTTATTACAAGCCTTCTCAAATGAGATTTTTTTTGTACACCTGTGGAGCAGTTGACAAGATTTCAACTGACATAGCGCGTCGCGCGATCCCTCTGCGATAGCTGAGCTTCTAGTTAACGACTTGTCAACGTCTTTGAAGTTTAGACAGCTCATGCATTGGTGTTGTTTGTTTATGTTAAACCTATATGTACGTTTTACCAATGAAATGTTTTGTATTGTTTTGCCGTTACTAACATCTATCTTAGCCGTTAACATTCGTCTCTGTTGACTTATTGCGTGTTAAGTATGTTCTGTAGTATGTACACATGAATTTGGCTTTATACTGGTCCTTAACGCATGCATTACATTAATTAATAACGTAATTACCGTAATGCTTGCATTTATTCATATTTTGAATGAATTGTCAAAACTATTTCGGCATTACATGCACAGATGACAGAACGTGGGTATCACACCCTTAGGCGCCGACTTCACGAAAGCAATGTTAGACAACGTTGTTTGGTCGAGTTCGCCCGGTGACGGCACCGGCGGCGAAGTCTGCCGTCTCCGATTGCATTTTGTTGTACAAAGAATTCAAAGCTGTTGTCACCACTTAACAGAGGCCTTTCTTGGCTGAAAACACAAAAATACGTTTTTCGCCCGGACCCCTAAATGGATTTGACGAGGCCGCTTTGAGGCAGAGAAAGGCACCGAAAGCGAAGAAGAAAGAGCAAAGTTAAGGGGAAGGGGGAGGGGAGGGACTTGCACCCAGCGTAAAAATGAGAAGTCGGCGCCTGCGATTACTCCTACGATCATTTATTTGCGTAAACGTCACAGACACAGCACCTGTATATACGCTGTATGTATTTTTTATAGTTTTCTGTTATAAACGCGGATTTATTAGAAAGATGTTCTTTATTTTTACACAATCTACTGTAATTGCCATAATATATATTCAGCTTTATTCACCATATAATGATATGCATATATTAAATATTAACAGTATTTACCCTGAGTGTACACTGAAAAGTATACATTTTGAAAGCATTTGGTTCAGTCCTTCTATAATGCTACTACGCAGATACGATTTGAGAGTATGTGTCTATGTGACAGGGTCCAATTGGAATGGAAGGCCAAAAGGTATATAAAATCATATTGACGTAATGCATATAGGCCTATCTTGCATTTTCACTGCGCGGTGTGTGTGCTAGAGTAATTCTCTCCGTTGGTCTGTCTGTTCTTGGCTTCCACCTTTTTGTAACAGACACTGTCTCCCAACTATATGCATCCAACCACGAAGGCAGCCAAGAATGCATTCCTTTAATCATTAGTGTTTTGTTTAGCCAGTGCCGCATGCCTTCCCCGCGGGCTCTAGGCCCTATGTTTTGCTTGTGTTAATTTCTTTTTTTCTTTATTTTTTAATGATGCTTTGAGCTATCTCAGGATCCATCAGACCGATTTTCACCAAATATTCACCATATGGTAGGTATTTGATCGTAGATTACCGATCTGGCCGTATTTTTCCGATCTCTCAAGGAACGTCGCCATGGCAACCCTTTTTATGGTCAAAATGGGTGAAATCGGCCTACTCATTTTCATTTGTCGCCTTGGAATTCCAAAACGGCTTGGAATATCGTCATTCTGATTTTAAAAGCTTCATCTTTGGTGATCTGGCTATAGGCCTACATTTGGTGAACGTTGGTCCAGTAACTCGGGTGTTTAAGATAAGAAAAGATGTATTCCGTCGTTTCTGTCTTTAAAGTAAACCTTTCAGACAAATCATCTATGAATCCACGGGACCGATTTTCACCAAATTTTCACCATATGATATGTAGATTACTAGATTAGCTCAAGGGATATTGCCATGGCAACCAATTTTAAGGTTAAAAATGGGCGAAATGGGCCGTCGTACCCAGTCGTTGCCTTGACTGACATTCCTAAACGGAATGGAATGTCGCAATTCCGATTTCAAAAGGTTTATCTGCGATGATCTGGCAACATTGTGTAAAAATTTGGTAGACGTCGGTCCAGTAACTCCGGAGTTTAAGAGGGGCAAAGATGTACATTTCTTCGTCGATCAGCAGTTTAGCTACGTTCGCCACTGCTAGACCTTGTGGGGATCAGTACTGAATTTTGTGGGGCGATCAGTATTCAGTTTTGTTTTAGTTATTCGCTAGGGGCGTCACTGCTATGCCGCGCGGGTTACACGCGAGTACTGCCTCGCATATGTCGTTTTTAATGATTTCGCATTCGTCGTCCAGTTTAAATACTGTACAAAGAGTATACATAAAGTCTTGGCTGTATTTTTATATTATGCTGCATTACAACTAGCCATTTTTGAATGAGTGTACTTTCCAAGGAAATAATCTCTAATATTTTCATGACTTGAGCTTCAATCGTGCACTAAATAAGTTAAATAACTGTCCGCCGCGGCTTCTACTTCGCTGTCTACTACATTGCACAAATCTCCAGTGCTATCTGCTTAACAGTGAGTGTTGTACAGTGTGCATTCCGTCGTGGATAAAACTTACCCTTGGACTGGGGACGTCCCGGAAGTGTTTTCACTTTTATGGCTGCCGTTGAGTAGCGTTAAGTTACCATCACAGACATGCGTATATTATGATCTTCTCTAAAGACTGATAGATGTTTTGTGCTGGTAGGGTGAGAAAGGTGACCGTGCGACTCTGCTTGACGTTTATGAAGCTCCGGCTTATGACAGTGCAGCCACAAACAGCAAGGTTATTATATTAAAGATGTTATATATCACGGCTTTTGTGATAGTAACGTTAGTGACAAAGTGGTGGGAGATGGCGAACTGACGACCGACCATCGTCTCTCAAACCACTTAACCGATTTCGAAGGAGCTTGACATTTAGAACTTTCTTGTAAGTGCCACCGGCGGGCAAAATTTGATTTAGATCCGAGGACCTTGTAGCAGTAGTAGTAGTAGCAGTAGATTCTTTATTGAAAAAAACTCTGACAGACGCAAAGTTGATAACAATTTACTGTGAAATACACATACATACATATTATGTAAGCGCTAAATAATAAAATAAGTAAGAAATACAAAACAGTGATAAGACAACATCACACAAAACAACTTACGTAAGACCTACGACAGTGTTAGTAAAGGTTCTTGTACAGCATGTGATAAATAAAGTTTTTACATAGATGTTCAAATTGTAGTTCCGGTACGGAGAGTCCATGACCGCGGGCACGGAGGTTGTATAGCCAGTTTGTTAGGGCGGAGCAAGGAGTTGACACAGGATATGCTGAGAATTGTGTAAGGTAAATCTGAAAAGAGTTTCATCATTATTGTTCAGTAATTCTTCAAAGGAGGGAAAATTTACTGGAAGATAGGCATAATGGCATGCCTAGGAGATTATGGTTTTAAGCTTTGATGTATCGTCGGATTTTATAAATCCCCTTTATTAGGGACTTGCATAGGTTATTTGAGCATTGAGGGTAGCCCGTGTCACTCCCCAGAGTGCCTTATCTTATAAACCATGTGCTTTTGGTGTTTTCAGGGTGTAGAGAGAGCTTGCTGCCTTTGTGGTTACATTTTGTATATGATGACCGAAGAACTGGCGTAGGCCTACTTCATGCAAACTTAATTGCTTCATTGCTGTCAAAGCTATTAAATTTTTCAGTCGTTCTTAGACTTTAGTAAAACTGCAGATGAAATATAGAAAAAGAAGTGCACGCAACCTAGCTAAAGACATATAAGCCAAATTATCTAAAAAATAGCAAAAATTAGAAGTAAATTAAAAATTATCATCACGAAACACATGTGATATGCTGAGTTATGATGTAACTCTTCGACTGACGGATTTAAGTGTTCAGCACACGTCTTTCAAGCTTACAATTTATGACTAATATATCGCTCTATGTACATTACTTGCATTCTTACTACTTTCTGATGGCTTTGTTTGACGTTAAATTGTTCTGTTTGTTTTGCACAGTCAATTAAGAGGTCTGTCAGACTAAATGATGGAACGATGGGATTTGCTGAAGTTATCACAATAAAGGTAAAACGGCTAGATTATTAGTTGCAATTTTATTACATAACGATCACGCAATATGTTAACACTTAATTGGAATAAATTTCATAAACGTAGTACAGAAGGTATTTTGCTTGAATTCCTTACGCTCTGGGGATGCTCAGGATGTTCTGAGGATTGTATTACAGCAGCCATCACTATCCTCACGGGACACACTTCGGCAACTTTATTGGCTTCCTGTAAAATGGCAGATACAGTTTAAGTTGGCTTCCCTTACCTACAAAGTATTACACACCGGTACGGTACTCCATTATATCTGTCTGAACGCCTCCATCCCTACGTTCCTTCTCGCACCTTGCGATTCCTCCTCCGCTAACTGGTACGTCCCTCGCACTAATCTTTATTTTGGTTCACGCTCGTTTCATATTGCAGCTCCAACAGTCTGGAATTCTCTCCCTTCTACTCTTCGTTCATCTCAAACCTTAAACACTTTCCGAAAACATCTTAAAACCCATCTTTTTCAGTCTGCATTTAATAGCCCCTAGCGACTTGTTCAGCGCCTCTGATTCATTCTACTGAGTGATTATGGCGCTTAATCAAATTTTTTTCTTACTTACTTACTTACTTAGGATGCTGTTAAATTGCAATATTATTGTTTTTATTGTTTATTATGTTTTAGGGTGCCTTATATGAAATCATAACTCTCAAGGTATGCTGCTGTCATAATATCGTGCACATGCACTGAATAAATTATATATTTTATGTAGTTTACCACTTTTATTACCAGGCTTTGTTGTTATTCTGGGTGACCTAACCCTAGATTTTCTTCCGTTCTGTATAACGAAAATTAACATTTTGTTAATATATTTTTATGTAGTTTATCGTTTTGATTTTGTTTTTGTTGCTGGTAAATCATAGAATCATATACCGGTACGTTAGCTAATTAGGCACGGCACTGTGTTGTTAATTACAAATATCAATATAAGAACTAAGTTGACACTTAGCATTTTATTTTATATATAACAACATTTATAGAATGAATTGTATCGAGTGAAAAACGAAGCGGTGTCAAATTAAGTCATTTGTATGGAACGTTTTTGTTCCATAGTTATTTCATTGCATGTACCAACAGGCATGATATAAACTATGTGTGGTTTATTCAAGGGAGATTCAGGAGATCCTGGGAAGCCGGGTCCACCTGGACTACCTGGAATTGACGGCCTTCCTGGTCAGAGAGGTGAAAAGGTATCTACATACGTCCAAGTGTCTTGTTTTTGGCAACTAAAAACAATTCGCATAATCCATCACGATTTTTTTGTTAATTTTTGGATCTGAGGTGTGAATTATTTTCTGGTCTTTTTGTTGTAATAATTGAATGTCAGACTATAACGGTTTTGCATTCTGAGCAATTGAAGCGTTTGCATTGATGAACATTCACTTTTACACAACTGGAAAGCCTTCAATCGTGGTAGCACCGACCACTTTCGATATATCTTTAACCGATCGTGGTAACAGTTCCGGCTTATCCCATTGGTTCGGCTGGTTGTAACTTATTTACGATGTCCTGTTCCAGACGGCCATCCCAACATTTGCTGAGATTTTGTTTTTCTCCGGTGACCGTGAACTTTGACTTATCACCTTCATCTTCGACCTGACTGAGATAGTGCCAAGGTGAACCATTCTGTCTGGCAGGCTGGTTATTTAGTTCGAAAGTTATTATCTGGACACCCACACACAGACTGACCGATTACTCTACCAGGACCACTAAAGTAAGACAAGGTAAAGGGCGTCGTACTCGTACGGGAGTGTAGACGGGGTCCTTATTTCCCTTTCTGAGCCAAGGAGCTCGCAGGTGGGTATGCCACAGAGTCTCTAACGTATGGCCAGTCCAACGCCTAACCTACGGTTATCTTCCCAGCCGCAGGTTACTGCCGCTGCCTTTGGCCGGTACTCATTTACTCATTTTCCATCCCGCCGAGGGCATGAGGCTGAGTTGAGTGGCTCAAAGGCAACACAGCGACTATATTTTTAAAGAAGCTCGTGCGGAAGTCCCACCGGCCCAACTAGTCCATTTTTACATTGCTGTGATTAAACCTGTCTTGGAATACGCTGCACCAGTCTGGCACCATCTATTAACCAAGACCCACTCGGACCAACTGCAGGAGATTTAGAAATGGGCAATCAGAGTAATTTATCAGTGTGATGGTATTATATTATAGTGGCTGTTACATACCAATACGGTATAGCCGCGGTCACCCATCTCAGTTCTAACCGGGTTCGCCGTAGAGTAGCTTCGTTGATGCGCCCAAGGCCGTTACGGCTAAGCCAAGAGGCCACTTCAGTGGATAGTAGTAGTATTTGAAATATAGACCGGCCTAAACGTGCTGTGTATTACAGTACTTTGTGATTCAGCATGTAAAATGTGGTATATGATTGCGATAATTTTGCCTTGACATTATCAGGTAAGCTTATGTTTGTTTGCAGGGCATTAAAGGTCGTTCTGGAATCGAGGTGGTTATTGCACATTTTGTTACGTTATCGTGCTTGAAAATTATAACCGCCATATGATCTACAATATGACTGAAGGTTATATGTGTTAATTGGATAGGAACGAAATTGGTAAGGAATGGGTATGGGAGGATCAGAAGGTTAATGGGATGAGAAGTGGAAGGACTGGAAAAGGGAGCTGTGTGGATGTAAAAGGGACGGAAGAGAACTGTAAAAGAGAGAGGGGAAGAGAGAAAGGAGGAGGGGGAAGGGACAGGCGAGGAAGAGCGCGTTTACGCGATATCTTTCGGCTTGCGACATCATAGCACTAGTTACGTGCACACACTTAATGTTTCTGCATGTATCTATAGATTAGGAGGCTTACCAATGACAAAAAAGAGAATGAAAGTTGAATAATATAGAATGACATTTCCAAGCAACCTTTTTATCTAACAATACTGTTGCAGATTTTTCATAATGTATTGTATTATTTTGACAGGGTCTACCAGGAAAGAATGGTTTGCTAGGGCGGCCGGTATGTCGACGCTGTATTTATTCTAATTTGCATTTTACGAATAAACATTATTGCCAGTTGTTAGCTGGTAAAATTATCTACAACTTTTACGAACGATTTGTACGTTTCTTACTATGATGTCGCTTCAAATATTCATCATTGACAATAATTTTGGTCATTATGTTAGCAGTACATTAAAATAATGTGTTCTCTACTTTTACCCGCGCGACGCAATGCTAGCGCGGCATTTGCTGTCGTCTTGTGTCCGTCTGTTTGTCCGTCTGTTTTTTACAAGCCGGCACTGTACCAAAACGGCTAAACATAGGATCACGCAAACAACGCCATACAATAGCCTATGGACTCTACTTTTCTGACGCCAAAATCTCGGCGAAATTCCAACGGGGTAACCCCAACGGGGGCGTCAAATAGAGGGGGGTAGGTTAAAACGGCGATTTGACCAATATCTCGCTATATCTTAGAAACGGTGCAAAATAACGACATAGTTACTATGGAACGCTAATAGGAACTCATATGTGCTCTATCGATTATTGCTATTTCCAGTGACCTTGAGTGATCACAACTACCCCAAACCACCCCATTTCGACATTTTGTTATCGCCTTTCATATTTTCACAGTAAGTGGATATAAATACTTCAAGGTTGGTAGGTAGGTTGACGGTAACAAGTGCTAGCCCACGGATGGCAAACCATCCCCGAACGGGGTGTGGTTACGTCTGAGGTCACGTGAACCATTTAAATTTTGGTGGGCACCAACCATATCTCTGGAATGACTGATCGTCTCAGGTGCTGTCAACTTAGGTGGACGGTCAAGGTGGTAAACTGGTGACGGTCTCGGTCACAGTTTATCACACTGACCGTCGACATCTGTGTACAACACGGTGGGCCTGGGGCACTGCGTCGCGCGGGTCTGTCAGCAGCAGCGGAGACTTGTTTTGGCTTCTGAGAGGTCTTGTCAGTGACGTCAAGCCTACGTACACCGTCACCGTGCCGCGTTTACTGCCTGTATATCATTTAGTAAGGGGGAGGGCGTTGACTTTTCGGCCACTCTACTTTTACATCAGTTGCAACGTGCCGTATCAAATCAAATTTTGTGGACATTAGTCACAATTAATAATATATGTAATACGGTAACGAGAACGTGGCTTAATGAAGTTTGATATGATGCACAGGGACCGCGAGGACCACAAGGGCAACCTGGAGAACCAGGAAAAAGAGGGTTTGAGGGTCCAATTGGACCTCCTGGAACACAGGTATTTATTTTCACCATCATATTGGTCGATAACGCTGAACGCTGTAAAAATTCTACTTGTAATATAAGCTTATTTAGTTCACAGTTGCACGGGATGCACGAACGCCAGAAGAGGCTCTGTTGTCGCAGCGGAGACGGCGAGATGCAGCATGCGTGTCGTTTGAAAGTCGTGTTAGCCCGCACGGCATCGCGACGCCGAAGGGCTTGTATTTAACCGCTGTGGTTTCTTCTTTCTTCTTTTTTCTTTTTTTCTTTTTTCTTCCTTTTTTTCGACGCATAATTTATGAGGTCACTGAACGGATCTCAAACAAACTTGGACACATATTCACTTATGACTGCTATTTGAAAAAATTGGTCCGAACTCCCCCGGGCATTTACCCCTCCCCCCACGGGCTGGAGGCAAAAAACGGTTTTTTTGGGGGACCGACTTCGGACTTAGACTGAACATATTTCTGCAACGTAACATGAAATCAGCAATCGGAAAAATTATCAATCTATAGGACTCCCCTACTTGTTCCCCAAATTTGGTGAACTTTGGTTCAGAAAGGACTAAGAACGGTTGGCGAGTTTTTGACCACCCCCTAATTTTTCGCATTGGGAGACACTGCCAGCCTTACCACATGGACGTTATATAACAGACAGCAGGCAAGCTTTGGCACGTGTTATGTAGCGGCACGAGCTTACAGTTTAGAACAACAGAATGCCGGGCGGGCTCACGCTGGGCTTTGCCATGCATCTAGTTAACTTTAGTCTAGTTTGTGAAAATTTTTGTCTCCATCTGTGACGGTGACGGTCACTGCTGTAAACGTCGACGTCGAGAGTTCAGTTTTATTAACATGCAACGCACCCGGTTGATAATACCTACCTTTTGTAACAATGTTTGAGAGCTCAGCAACTGCTCGGATGGCCGGCCGTGGCGAATACCACCGTCCACTGAAAATAAACCGCATTTGAAGTAAGTGAGTAAGTAGGTAAGTAAGAAGTACTTGATGTAAGCCATCAAATGGTTACAGAAATACTGCAAAAAGTTTGCAGCATAACCCTCGTACTAAGAATCGTTTAATGAAGCGTTTAGCCACTATGCACAAATGTTACACACAAACTCATAAATGCACATTAGATAGGATAAGCCGAACTGTTACCGAGGCCAGCTAAAAAGTCCCAAACAGATTTGGGGCAAGAATACGGAAGAACTTCTCATATTTGTGATCTGAGCCTCCTTTTAACACGGCGTATAGTAACTCACCGAGTTTTATTTATTTACTAGTGAAGAAGACAAAGGATCTGAAGGTCACTAAGATGCCATAAACAGTAAAACACGTACAAATGAACAATAATGACAAACAGATGAAATTCACAATCTTCACTCCAAAAACACTCTTGTCCAAGCAGTATGAAAACATATTTCTAGCGTATCACCAGGTATTATTGCTGCGTGCGTTCGTACTGAGCCTTCTGAGGCTTCAGCCTTTTGCCTTCGTCTATGAATCATTATTGTGTTTGCAAATTCGTTATTCAGGGATTGCCGGGACAGAAGGGGGAGCGTGGTGCAAAGGGAGATACTGGTCTACCGGTATGTCCAGAGAATTGGCTTCTATTAGATACGTGTAGTCGTTGGTTGGTTATGTATTGTAGTTACATGTTATAAAAGTAATATAGGAGCATTAAGTTGTTTTGAAGGTGCAAATGAGTATAATATTTAACTTTGACATTGTGCATTGACGTTATGTATATACTGCATGCCAGTGGAACATGTGCAGTAGGCCTATTAGTATGTATAAAATAACACCATTATTGTATACAGAAAATATGTAGCAGAGAAATTCAGTGTGTAAGGCAGACCGTTTTATTTCTGAGTCGTCACATCAGTTTGTCATATTGTCGTGTCTTAGCCAGTATATTATGACAGTTATTGATTATTTTATTTGTTTCTCATTATGGGCGTGGGTTACATATCAGTAGAGCAAAATATTTGCTGTTGACAGTTGACGTTACAACTTAAAATACCGATAATAATGTTTAATACGTTTAAACTTAGAAGTAAAAAGGGCCGTGTTAATTTTGAAGCTTTACAGCACGGTGGGCGTGTCCCTCAGGCCACGACACCGTGCAGTATCCAGTGCTTTTCCCTGCTCAGTCAACCGTGCTGGTTGGAGGTCAGCGACTGTTGACGTCATCAGCGGGCATTATTGAAATACAGCACGGTTGACTCACTCGTCACTGTTTCCTGCTGCTCGTCCTCATGACTAGGCTGTACATTTTTTGCGCCCAAAACTGGATAAAATCGCGGTCAATTTGAGGCTGAAAACGCAAAATTCGCGGCGAATTCGCGGTCGCACTATAGTAGCAATACAAATAAATACAAGGCGTAACGAGACGTAACAGTACTGGCCCGCCATCGCGTGCTGCCCCCTGATGAGTTACGTTGCATATGTGACGACGACGCCAGACACTAGCAATCGTTGCTAGTCTGCCCCTCCACACACTATGTGTAGGCGGGCCAGTAAAATCAGATTTCATGAGTGAATGTACAATGCTGTTTTTGCTTTCAGTAACAAACAACATTAACTGAACAGAAATCAAACGACTCAGTTGCCTCGTTTTGTGACGCCTACGTGCATGCTAGCTGTGTATTACTCTTGTTGTCGTGACGATCGCTTAGTTGTTCTCTGATGACTGCTGGTGCTGGCCACGCTGTCTGGTGTACGCTGATCGTGTTGTCAGAGTCATATCGTTGTACGCAGTTGAAATGTAATTTTCAGGGAGATCGCGGTCCTCAAGGTTACCCCGGGGAGCCAGGAATGCCTGGTCCAAGCGGACCGCCGGTCAGTTAGTCGCTTAACTACCTGCAGAATTGTTTGTTCAGCTTTTGTCATTGTTTTTTTCGATAAGACATATACGAGGCTTTGCTACTTTATAATCTAGTAGTGGTTGATTACCGGTACTAAATTGATAGTAGGATATAATTGAGTGTGCAAAAATGATGCTGAATGGTAGGCCTATGTGTTTTTGATTTTATCAATTTGTTTTTTGGAGGAGGGCATTAATAATTGAAGATTCAGATCTTCCTTGGTGTGCTGTCCTGTATTATACATACTTACTGTCGTAATTACTTTATGTTTGATTCATTGATTGACAAATAAATTGATTGATTGATTGATTGATTGATTGATTGATTGATTGATTGATTGATTGAACAAAGACGTAGCTAGAATGACTGTTATCTGAACAGTGTACATTTATACAGTTTCGTTAACTTTCCTGATTGTGAGTAAAATTAGTTTGATATTATGTTATTTGGAGAAGAATTAATTATTAGAGTATAAATAATATTGTGAACATATTTACTGCACTGTACGAGGAATATGCAGAAATCTAAGATCGCAAATTAAGCTGTTTGAGCTGCAGTGTTTGTACTACTGTTTTAGGGTCTTTCGGCGGTTAATAGTCATTTCGGTACTAGTTCTACCTTGCGTGGTCCTCCAGGGCCTCCTGGAATGCCTGGAGAGCCCGGTGTAAAGGGTGATCCAGGCCTGCCTGGAAAACCCGGACTGCACGGGGAACCGGGTGTAACTGGCTTGCCGGGACCAAAAGGCGATGTCGGTCCGATTGGACAGAAAGGCGAGCGTGGGATTCCAGGTTTGCCAGGATCCGAGGGACTTCCCGGTTTGCCTGGAGAGGATGGTTTACCTGGAGTCAAAGTGAGTGATGAGCTGATTGATGTGCTGTCAATCCGTGTCTGCCGTGCAGACGTACTGCGCTTCACGTTACCCGGCGTATTGTTGAGGCAGTCGGTCACACAGATAGGCCTACTGACAGAAGCCGCGTCTTTTTTTACGATTCTGGCACTGAAATACCGATGGTATCGCTGATATCGTGTACGTAAAAGAGACGAAGATATTAAAATTCACCTTTTACCGACTACTTTATGGTCCAGATAGAGCAGTCGGTTGGTTGTGTGTCTGTCTGTCTGGATGATGACTTTAGAACGAACTGACCTACTTCCCGGATAATCTGGCATGCCGGTTCACGGTAACACCATCTAGGTCATTTTATGTGGTCAAGGTCTACAGGCAGTGGGGGAAATTCACAGGAGGAAAAACACTTTCGACTATGCATGTACGTTACGGGGCGAGAAAAAGGCATGATCGGCTGAAAAGCAGAGCCGAAGTGGAAACGTTAAATAAGTAACATAGTGGTCGGGGCGACCTTGAGTGACGGCTTCTCTAGTTACCAACATGTGGCGACATCTCGGGTATAATACGGTAAAATGCGGAGACACTGTTGTTGATCACTCAGTGCTCCTCGTGTATTAAAATGATAAAAAAATAAAGCATTTACTGGTCTGTGTTACTATAGACGGTATTCGTGTCGAGTGTGACTGCCTGTCGACAATGGCTGGGTAAGAAACGAGCGCCGTCGACTGTTCTGACGTTCTACAGTCAACTGAAACTAGTCTTTGCAGCCGCAGCATCTTAAGACCGACGTCACACCTGCGATTTTGTCGCGCAACTTTGTTGTGTGACAAAATCGCCACATGCAACTGCGCATGTTGCAAACGGAACAAATCGCGTAAAAACGCGGTTTGTAGTGACTCTGATGATGATATTTTTGTCTGAATGGTTTGGTTTCAGTAAACTTTATTGCATATCAAAAGCGTACGCTGAAGTTAACAGCTCAAGAATGATAAACATATGGGAGCAATTTCACAACTTGCGCGCCTAGTTTGTCAAGGAGGGTTGTAAAGAGGAAAACGTGGCACTGAAGCAACGTTTGTTTATGCCATTTGTTGCGGTTGCAGCGTGTGCGATTTTGTTGCGCGATAAAGTTGCGCGACAAAAATCGCAAATGTGACATCGGTTTAAGTAATGATGTTGCCGCTACCGAACGTCATCGTCGATATTCGACCAAGTGGATGAGAGATCTGTGATGTTGTGTCGTTTGTCCACCTAGCTTGGCTTAGCGATAGCGCATTGATCTCCATGAACCAAGTTGGTCTAATCGTTTGATTGAAAAACAAAACCAGTTACGGCGTAGTGCCGGAAAATGCGGACGGTAACGACACTGTGTCGTGTGGCATGGAAGAGGTTTGCGCTCCACCGAGTGCTGTTGCTCTAGTTGTTTGCTTGTTGAGTTCTGTGTGCTGAAGTGGTCGGTGCAGCCTCGTGTGAGGACTTTCTCGTTACATTTTAGGCTGCTTCGCTAGCTAGATGCGGCCTATTGCTACAGGTGTGTCTGTTGGTCACGTTCGCGAGTCATGCGGAAACGACTGAACAGATCGAAATGCCGATTGGAGTGGGCACAAGGGGTTACAGCCACTCGGGTGAGCACAAGGAACCATGTGAAGATGGGGGTGGAGATCCCCCACGGGAAAGGGCAATTTTGTGGGATTGTCTGGCCCATTAAAAAGTATTGCGAGTCACTAACACTTTGCATGCAGCAAAACACCAATAGCGGCATCAGCACCATTACGGCAGCTGACGGGACTGCGGCATCCGGCTGCAGTGCTCCAGACTGGTTAGAGTCACATTACGTTGTCCTCCGTAAAAAATTCGCCCCTGCGATGCGGCCTTTCGTCGAAATTCTTTGGCCACTTGTTCGTTCTGACATTTATATAGATTGTCAGGCAACCGTAGTTTCATTCTGTGGTATTGAGTAGCGATGAACATACTGTTGAACACGTGACATGTTGCATGATGTGTTGATGGAATCGGTAAATGGATTTCTGCATGTACTGTAATCTCCTGCATGTCTCGAACGTTCCGTATATATTTGAAATTATTTTATCTGTCCACAGTTTCGTTTTGTGTAATAAAAACTTTTGTAGAATGTTCAAGCTGAATGAAAAGAGGCACTGCTATATTAATATTTTGTCTCCATAAAAATGACGTAGCAGATGAAAATGGGAAATTATAAGTTTTCTTAGAAAGTACATGCATCCAAAATGTTGAAAATGGCCAGATGTAAAGGAGGGCAGTATATAATTAGATCCAATAATTTTAGTACTCGTTATATTCGACGGACGATGAAAAATCATTGAAAACACAAGATTATTGTTCAAAGACATTTATTGTCCCCATCTTGGTTGGTTAGGTAGGAGGGAGACACTAACTGTGACATTGAAGTCATTCATTTCGTTTACAATTCTACACTATATCTCGAAGAAACAAGGCACTCGATTTTTATCTGCCCCATAGCTATAGCATATAGCATGGGACAGATAATAAAATCGTTTTGCGTCTGTGCGTGTGTGTGTGTCCGTCTGTGGACACTCTCACGGTCGCATTTCTTCGTCGATTTTCACTAAATTGGACACAGACGTGTAAACCCCCCAAAATAAGAACGGGTTCGTTGGGGGTCAATATCGCCCCACCCCTTCCTATATTTTCCCCCTAAAACCCCAAATTTTGGTGCGTGAATAGGCGTTTTCAAGCCAAACTCGCAAAATCGAAAAACGTGCAGATTATCAAAACTACTGTATCGATTCCAGCCAAATTTTGCACAGTGATAAAGACCACCAAATGCCCTTCGAGGGTGGTCCCCACACACGCGTTACAAATCC
>Ga0209363_1000193_pt1 | contig 20653 bp, 14 predicted proteins | sample WorMetexBAHAMAS3_FD_187385 | JGI IMG/M metagenome (GOLD analysis project Ga0209363, IMG submission 187385) | Marine gutless worms symbiont microbial communities from Max Planck institute for Marine Microbiology, Germany - Inanidrilus exumae... | ecosystem: Host-associated > Annelida > Digestive... | reverse complement strand
AAAGTTCCCATTGAAACCAATGGGAACTTTCCGACTACGCGCTCTCTGCCCAGATTACTCTGGGAAGACTTGTTATCACTTCTCCCTGTTTGGGAGGAGGGCGGTGCACAGTTATATCTGTATTACTTGCTATTGAGTGTGGCTTTTTTAGCCCATGCAGCAAACTCACTCAGGGGGCTATATGCTTTGCCGATGTTTTTTTCTTTATTTTAAATTTTTTTTAATGATCACTTCTCAGCCCGATATCTCCGGATCTAATGGACCAATTTTGAGCAAATTATCACCAATGGTAGATTTTGGATGTAGATTACAGATCTGACCTTCTTTTCCCGATCGCTTAAGGGACGTTGCCATGGCAACCACTTTTGTGACAAAATTTCCGACCCCGTTCACTCCATGCACAGACGTTTCAAAACAAATTGGAGTATCGCAACGCCGATGGGCACGTTAATAGCGGTGATCATGCTGTTAAGCGCATATTGACATTGCGATATTCCTATTTGTTTTGGAATGCCAAGGTGATGAATGAAGGTGAGTCGGCCAATTTTACCCTAAAATTGGTTGCCATGGCAACGTCCCATGAGCGATTGGGAAAAGGAGGTGGGATCTGTAATCTACTCCCGAATACCTATTATTTGGTGAATACTTTGCGAAAATCGGTCCAGTAGATCCTGAGTATCGGGCTTTGAAGTGATCATTAAAAAAATTAAAAAGTAAATAAAAAACATCGGCAAAACATATAGCATGTGGAGTGTGTATGCTGCGCGTGCTAAATCAGTCGTACATGAACGTTGCCTTTCCCGTTGCCCTCCTGAGTTCTGTTCAAGGTTCTGTATAATGCTGAAGACTGTTGTGGACTTGCTTACTGATTAACAAGTTTGCAATAAGCTGCTTCTGTGTGCTTTGTAGTCGACACCGCCATCATTGCAAGTGGACGTTGTAAGGTATGCACTATGCACTGTAGTTAGTATACCGTATTGCATGTTACTGTTTGTGTCTTTCCGTCAGTGTTGTTTTTTGGGACACAGTATACATAATTACTTCGTCCCCGTAGGGGATACGAAGTATTGTAATTGTTTTTTCGGTGTGTCTGTCTGTCTGTCTGGTCGCATAACTTGAAAACCACACGATGGATGTTCACCAAATTTGTTGTGCATGTTGCCTGTGGCCGTGGCTCGGTCCTCCTCTGACGGCGTTGCGATACGTTATGTACTTCCGGTTTTACGGATGACGTCATGTTTTTATACCATGGGACCTATGCGCATGCAGAATCACGGATGACGTTAATGTTTGGATGAAGTTGGCCAGGTGGCGGTACCATAGTTGGATGTCAGACAACTACAGTGTTCGGTTGAGTTCGTGAGAATGCGGTACCGGGGGCGAAGTCTGCTATCTACGATTGCCTTGTTCCATTTTATGTCATTAAGTGGCATTCAGTGACGTCATTAATGATGTCACTGAAATTTATAAGTATGTAACAGTACATACTAGTCTACAAATGTGCAAAAAGAAATGTCTCCCATAAAGTACACGCGCCTTTAAAGCTACGCAAAGTCAGGCACGTTTCTTTTGCGCCACCCGGTATAATTGCCGTAAATTGTTGTATTAAGGCGTTTGTGGGTGTTGTGGAATATTGGCCATTTTCATTTTGTGTATGTGCAGAGAGGACACGTTTACAGACATTTTACTAAACTTATCGGCACAACTTTGTCATGAAGACAGAAAGAATGTAATCAATGTTGACCGGCATGACGTCCTGCAGTGCGCCTACAGGGCAGTCAACCGGAAATACTTCAACCCCTTTGCAGGTCTTACTATCCGTTTTACTGGTGAAGACGGCATAGATGACGGTGGCCTGACGCGCGAATTTCTTCGTCTTACTGTTGCAGATCTGCAAAGAAGCCAAGTATTTTGCGGATCGATCAATGAGCGGTTTCTCTCAATTGATTATGCAGGTGAGTGCAAAAACAAGACTTGCTTTTGGTGATCCTATTATTGACAGTTCTCAGTGATGTTGAAGGAACATACCACGTGCAAACTATACACGTGCATCACCGTAATGTATATTGTTGTCGTGATATATACTGTGTCCAATGAAGGACCCCACTGTACTAATTTATTTTTGCATGATAAAGATTATAAAACCTTAGTAAGCGCAGCTAATTGCACCTTGAATAAATTGAGTAAATGGCTTAATGTGAACAAACTAAGTCTTAATCTCAGTAAAACATGCTACTCTGTCTTCTCGAAAACCAATGTAACCAGTGATTGCTGCAGAATTGTCATGAATGGTGTTGAGATAAGTAGAGTTAAAAGCTGCAAGTACTTAGGCATCTTTATTGACGATGATTTGAACTTTGATGTACATATTCAGCATCTTTACAGTAAACTCATTAAGTTTGTTGGTATGTTCTATAAGCTGGCGCTGAGATTGCCCAAATACTACCTTAAAAACCTATATTTTGCATTTATCAACTCCCAGCTAGCTTATGGTGTAGAAATATATGCTAATACCAGTAAAAAATCACTCCATAAATTACATATTTTAAATAATAAATTACTCCGGATATTACAGAAACAGCCCCTCCTAACACCTGTTGGTCAACTATACAGCAATTATTGCACCTTACCGATCCATCTACTGCACAAACACTGGTTCATGCTGCATTGTTTCATACAACTAAGTTACCTGAAGTGTATCAGAACTACTTTGTTATTAATAGAGCTGTTCATAGTCATGATACCAGACAAAGAAATGATTTGCATATTCGGTATGTAAAAAAATCGTTCAATATGAAATCTGTTCAGTATTCTGGCAGTGCTCTATGGAATTGTTTGCCTCCTGTGCTTAAGGAGCAAATGAGCAAAAAGTCATTTAAAAATAAAGTTAAACTATATTTACTTTCTGAAATGGTGGCAGCATAGCTACATATTGAATATTACTGTATATTTTCGTGTAATTCAGCTATTAGTACTAAACCATCCATTGATTGATTTGATTGATTTATTTGATTTACCAGATCCATAGTTGATTGTTAGTTAAGTTTTTTTTTATTGCATTGCATGTATTGTATCTTCTTGATTTGTGTGTTCATTAATTCTCTGTCTCTCAGTCTGTTTTCACGAACATTAATTATTAATTATAGGTGGCCAGCTGCGATAGGACTAGTGCCTCTCTGGCAACCTGCCAAATATGTTTAGTACCATTGTTTTTGTTGCATGTATTTTGTTGCATGACTTTGTATTTGGCGAATAAAGTACTACTACTACTACTACTGTTGTTCCAGCCCCTTTGAGGTGTATAACGTTATTACGCAGTATGACATGTAGCCATGTATTAGACCAACCTTGCAAAATGGATTAACCAATCGAGGTGGTATTTGGGGTGTGCAAACTTGAGTGGACCCAAGGAACTATACGTTTGTGCCACGTGTACTACAGCAACAATTTACTTTGTGATTGTGCATGCAGAAGTAAGTGTTTGGTTTCACGCAGAATGTTGCATTTATTACACTTTGCAACTTAATTAACCGGATAGGAAAGAATTAAATTTATGCATAGAAAGTAGAAGTTTTCCACTAGCATAATATGTAATTAGATCGGACCTAGGATGAATCTAGGTCGAGATATAAAGTGCCGAAGTTGAGAGATTTCCCGAAATCACAAGTTTGGAAAATCGCTTGTGGAACGGCAATTTCACACGTCCATATCTCCGCCAATTTTGAAGCTAGCGCTACCAAATTTGGTGTGGTCAGAGATTTGGATTTTGTCTAGAATCGCGTGCAATTTCACACTTCTAGGTTCAAAATTTCCAAAATTATTAAGGGTCAAAGTTCATTACCAAAAATGGTAACATTTTGCACATATGCATTTTTCCCATTCTTTGAGCGTAATTAAAGTAATTGAGTGGTGTAAAATTTAGGTAAAGGTTAATTTTCGGCTAAATATTTCTGCAGAAAATGCAAGAAATAGACCGGAAATATGAGGAATAATGCAGCAGCATTACAGTAAGTTCAAATAAGGCATTTGCATTACTTTAGGCTAACATCCAAATATACAGGGCATATTTAGGGGCTCCGGTTCCTACACAAGAAGTACACGTTGAATGCTTTGTGTTTGTCACTGAAAGAAGCATCTACTACGTTTGGTGTGTTTTTTTAACATTGGAGTCGTAATTCACATGTTGCAGCACTGGAAAACAGGATGTATGAACACGCTGGAAAAGTCATGTCGTTGTCGCTGTTACACAATGGACCTTTGCCAGCTTTCCTCAATAAGCATTTATACTGGACAATTACGGGCAGTGTCAATACTGCGAAGCCAACTGTTGAGGATGTGAAGCACGTGGATGGCGACCTGCATAACCAGTTATTACAGGTCAGTGACATTACGCCTAACTGAACTTGTCTCGATCATTACCGCGCGACGCTATGCTAGCGCGGTATATGCCGTCGTCGTGTGTCTGTCTGTGTGTGTTTCTGTGTGTGTGTGTGTGTGTGTGTCTGTCACACGCCGGTATTGTATCAAAACGGCTAAACGTAGAATCACGCAAATAACGCCACACGATAGCCCCGGGACTCTAGTTTTTTGACGCCAAAAATCTTAGCGAAATTCCGTCGGGGTCACCCCCAACGGGGGCGCCAAATGCATGTGGGGTAGGTTAAAATGGGCGACTTTCGACAAATAACTCGCTATAACTCGGAAACGGTACGAGATAGAGGCATAGTTTCTATTGAAGTCGAATAGGAAGTCATATGCGCTCTACCAAATGGTCATGTTGCCGATGACCTTGGGTGACCCCTAACCCCCAAAACCACCCAAATTTCTACATTTTGTATTGCCTTTCATATCTTCGTAGTGAATAAACGTAGACATTTCAAACTTGGTACACATGTTGATTGTTGGTAGTCCCAGCCTACAGACGACAAACCGTCCCTGAAAGGGGCGTGGTTACGTCACGTGACCCATTTGAAATTTTTGGCACACCATTCATATCTCAGGAATGACTGAAGCTAGAGTTGTCAAATTTTGTACACAGGTAGATTATATTAAGTCTTGCCAAACGGATGACAAATCATCCACAAAAGGGGCGTGGTTTGGCTCACGTGATCCATTTTTTGCATGTGCATTTGTGGACTTAGAAAAATCTCGCCACGGAAGGCCGTGTAGTGAGAACAACAATGCCGAGACGACGGATGTCTGTTTTTCACGCCTCGGACGGTCCTCTAAGGCCCATGCTCCATCGGTTCGATTTCTCGTCTGCTTGTTGCAAAGTTGTCTGTATAATATATGTAAACCACAAATCGAACCAGTGGAGTCTGATCCTCATTGTTGCCTGTTGCTTGTTGCCTAGTGATTACACTGGCGTGATGCGCGATATCGTCAATTTTTCGTCGAATGCAAGCTTTTTTTGGAATGCACGATTTCTACTGACAATCGCGTCGCGCGGTCCATCTGCGATAGCAGAGCTTCTTGTTTTACATTACGTTTCACGTGACACGAACCTAGCTGCCACAAAGATAGCCGACCATTGCATGTGGAATTTTATGTTCTAGGACCTAATCCCAAGCTCAACCTGGGTAGTCCTACTACTACTACTACTGCTACTGCTACTGCTACTGCTACTACTACATCCGTTTAACGGCCCTTTGTCCTGGACTACCCAGGTGAGCTGGTACCAGAAGGTAAAACCAATGTGGATTTTATTGAAGCCACAGACAAGTGGGTGGCAGTGGCATCAGCTGGGCCATATGCAAATCTGCACCTCGCCCAAGACAGATAACTGCATCAACACCCCACTACTCAGTTTTTACAGGCCGAATGCCCATCCTGCCACCCAACCAACAATGTCACGCTTGATCAAAGTAATGAGTACTGGACAAAGACCTACTTGCTGTGGCGCATGACAGTTCACTTAAGTTTACCTCTCTGCTATAAGCACTGCCAAAATGATGGAAACCAATGTGAACACGTTGTTCAAACTTACATTGGTTATAGCACATATTGGCAATCATCTTTCACAAATACTGGCACGTACATGCCTTCCGATTGTATCTGTTTAAGGTCACTCAAGTTTATAAGTTTATAACTAGTAATAGGAAGTCATATACGGGTTTCGTGTTGTACCAACTTGATTGATACAAAGTTTGATGACATGCAGTTATCCTACCTCGAGACCAGGATTCTGAAATTGGAATTGGCACTTTTCAGATGCAAGTTACGTGTTTTTTAAAGGTTAAAATCTACACAACGGATGTGGTTTTGTCTTGTCAGCTGCAGGATGCTGAGACAGCGGAACAGTATTCAACTGCTGTGACAGTACTAGAGGAACTAATTTGTCTCGCTGGATGCGCATCGTATATGAATTCCATCGACCGTGTGAAGTTGCTGCTGAAGTCCCTGTGCCACTTCATTTGTATTGGTAGAGCCGGCTTAGCACTCGATCAGTGAGTATACAGTTAGTGCAACAGCTAAGTGCAAAATTGTGCATTTTGCATGTACAAGCAAAACATTGGCATGTTTGTGGTCAGGAGAATGCTGTGAGCATTATACGATGTATGCACATCTCGGATTTTGAAAAAAAAATTTGTTAATTTTTTAGCTTGAAAATGCAAATAACCGATAAAACTCAGTTGACATCTTCTGCTGTCAAGTGTCAAAATTACTTTGAAATTTTGCATAACGTACACAATTTACATTAGTAATGTATTTATTGTTTAATTAATTAATAATAATAACAATTATAATTAAGAAAATTATAATTATGATTAAAAAATTTTTTAAATAAAATTTAAAAGCTGGAATGACCTGCCACCTCGTCAACAAAGCAGTCATGCAACAAAACTGCATTGAAACGTTGAATCAACACTGACAACCGCTGGAAAAGAAAGCTGCCTTCTCTATCCTCTCCAGAAACTTCTGTGATTCGTTGACTAAGACCACTAAGAAAGGAAACTGCCGTACTGTTCAATAATAATAATAATAATAAACACATTTGTATAGCACCATAAGGTTGAGACTTCACAGATGCTTGGACAAACAATGTGCATCACTGTTACAATCACAGCTTGGACGGCAATCCAAGCTGTTGTAAAAGCCAATAGGCAAAGTAATGAAGAAGACCAGTTTTCGACCCCCATGGCTCTGAAACCCCTGGACAGATTTTGACAAAACACAGAATATATGACTACATTGGGGGGTATGACCACACAGCAAAGTTGCGGCCTCAAGGTCACAGGATGCCAATAGTTTTGATATCGAGTGTAAAGGTAAAGTTTTCCCATACTCGTTATCGACCGTTGGGCCCGGAGCTGATCCCAGCGTACAGGCAGTCAGCCCACAGGCGATGTGAAGTGAATCACGGCATTGACCTGGCAGTAGGCTGCCATTACTTTCCGCTAGGCCTGCAGTTACCTCTGTAGCTTTCACCAGATGGCGCCACCCGTACACGGTTGCACACATCCGATTCCAGCTTACTACTCATTTATCGACCTGGAAAGGATGAAAGGCTGAATTGGCCTACTGGTAGCGGATGGTTTACCTACAATAATGGTCACCCATCAGCTGCAGGTGGAGCTTACAAGGCCAACGCCAAGTCCAAATTTTTGGCTTTGAGGCCAATAGCCCTGAGAAAACGAAGGACAAGACGATAATATACGACCAAATTCCTATCATATGTTGAAAATTTGGTGAAAATCGGTCCAGTAGTTTCTGAGATTTGGGGTGAGAAATTGACCCCCTAAAAATTGGTTACCATGGCAACGTCCCGTAAGCGATCGGGAAAAGAAGGTCGGATTCGTAAATTTCGTTCAACTACCTTTCATTTGGTGAACCAGGGGCTTTGCCCCTGGACCCGCTGGGGGCACAGCCCCCAGACCCCAAAAAGTGACTTCCCCCAAACTGTCTTCATTCCCCTCCCCAAACTACAGGTGAGTAGAATAGACACTGCATGCACATGCTGTGGGCAAACAACTTGTGTTATCGTAATTTCCGTATTGCTTTGTTTTGCATCTGAATCATGCTTCAAATGACAATGAAATATGCTGTGAACACTTACGCACTTTCAGGTTCAAATGTGGACTAGAATTCGCGGGCGTTCTTGAAGCCGTGCGTCAACATCCGGAGGCTATGGAAGCAGCGTTCATCTTCAGCCAGCGGTGCCTGGATGCCACAGCAGTGGAGGCGTTGTTTGAAGTTCAGTGGTCAGAGACAGGCAGCAACCGATTCCAGAAGGAAAAAACAACCATCACTTTCTGGAGAGACTTCTTACAAGACTGCGAATGTAAGTATATATGTGGCAAGCAGAGAATTTTGTTTTGACACTGGCTATGGCAGTATCAGTATCTCACTTAGTTTGTTGTTTTTCTTGTTCTTCCTCTTCTTGTTACCATCTAACTTTAAATCGCTACTCCTCCCTTATTCGTCAGGATCCAGATGAAATTCGCTACACACATGTTAGAGACCGACCTAACCCTAACCAACCATGCTCACCATGCCCCTTAACCCTACCCACACCCTTCCACCATGCACACCATCCCAGCTGTCACAGACGAAAACTTGACATTTGCCGACAATGATCGGCACACATTTTGCAGGGCTGCACTGAGCCACTTTCATTACCGCGCGACGCTCATGCACAGCACGGCCTCAGTGATCAGTTTCTGTCTGTCTGTCCAGGAACGTCCGAGGTCAACGATCTTGGTACCAATGGAAAGCCCATATATGAGCTCCTATTATTGATCAATAGTAACCCCTACCCCAGCTCCCACTGTTTCGGAGCTATAGCAAGAAGAATATGTTACGTAATAGTGAAATAGTGGGCACGTGGTTTACCACTTTATCGGCCGAACGGTGCAAGATACAGGTTCCTTTTAGTGACCAATAGGAACTCATATTGTGGGCTTTCGATTGGCACCAAAACATGGGCGAAGCCAGCTTTACTGCCTTAAGGGGCAGTGAGGGGGACACGGCAAAGGACACGGGGTGGCACTGGCAAACGAGGCGCCGAAGCCGAAGGGATTGAGGTTTGGGGTATCCCCGTCCCCATACGACTAGGGGTCCGGGAATAGCAAAGTCCCTGGGGCACAGCCCCACAGCCAAAATGAATTGGTTGCATTTTTATAGCTCTGGGAGGTCGCTGCTGGCAAAGATTTCAAAATCTTTGGCAAACAAATTCAATGCAAAATTCGCTCATTTGTTTGCATTGCATGCACTGTGTGCATGTTTGAAAGCTTCAGGGGGCCTTCATCCCCTCACCCCCTGACCACAGGCTCTGCCACTGGACCCTGCTTGGGCTCCGCCCCCAGACCCCAGTTATAGGTTCGTGTCCGCGCTAGCCATACACCTCCTTGCCAAAATTGTTAGATTGGACCCCCACGCTGACATCTTACAGCTAACAGAATTTTATCAAAATTTAATTAAGTCCTTCTGAACGTACATTAAATTAAAAAGAAAATACATCTGTGTATGATGCAGTATAATGAATCGTGCGCTGTGTCAAGATGAAAGGCACGTGATTTGTTATGGTGGATTGAGTGGGGGCAGGCCTGGGGTACGGGGGCAGCTACCTCTCCCCCATTCTCCCCCCCTCTGGGTTCGCTCATGCACCAAAGTCGATGACCTTGAATGCATATCTCGCACAGCACAGGCAACGGTCGACTTTCTCGGCGTTAGCAGAGTTCTTGTTTCACACCAGCAATGTTGATTGGATTTCGATGTTTATGCAGCCTTTTGGCCCGTGCTGAGTTTGTTATTTTTTGTAACTTTACCGCGACTGTGACATTCATTCTGCTGAACACGTATATATGATGGTAATGATGATGATCATAGTCATTGTTAACAGATGATACCGTTGTATTCGCAATAGGACGGTGTTTTTGTTATACTGTTATCATCACCACAGACTTAGTGAATGAGCACATTCCAAAGGGCCTATATGCAGCGCTTATGCACCAATACAGTGCAGCATTTCCGTGCGTCATTGCGTTTTACGCGTAGGCCTACGTGTTAATGTTAACTACCATATTGTTTGTGTAGATGATGGAAAGTTGGGCCAGCTGCTGATTTTTGTAACCGGCCTCAGCGACATTCCTCCTCTTGGATTTGTTCCTAAGCCAAGAATAATTTTCGGGCATGAAGACCAGTGTGTCGACGACGATTATACACGCGAATTTCCAGTTGCAAACACGTGTTCTCTGCAATTACGTCTTCCTGTTTTGTCTAGCTATGAACGATTCTGTAGCCACATGCTGGCAGCCATTGAAATAAACACTTTCACGGCAGCGTGAGGAGGTTCTGGACTGTAGGCTACTAGTACGCCTAGGCCTACCGGTAAACAGCGCGACGCGTACTCATGCGATAAACTAGCACGCTGACGTTTAATTACCTGTGACAAACTTTGAGCAACTGCGATTTGGGGTAGGCCTTTAGACGAAGAGTACAAAATGATAGTTTTTTTCAGTGTAGGCCTATATTGCTCATGTTATGCAAAGACATTTACTTGGGATTGTCAGAAAATAAAAAAAAATATCAGTTGGTGCAGTAGCTGGTGTTTTTTTACCCATGCAACGATCGATATATTAGGCCTATGCCAGCACGGGTATTAGGCTATCTGTCGTTGTGTGTCTCTGTCTGTCTGATGTTTGTAATATGTTACACATCGGTATTGTATCAAAACGGCTGCATGGATCGGGCATTCAAGCTGTTTTTTTTGCAAACCGACTTCCATCGACTTAATTTTTAATGCTGCAGTGTTGGGCGGCAGGAAGGGCATCCGGCCTGTAAAAACTGAGTGCTGGGGTAATGGCGTGGTTGTCTGTCTAGGGCAAGGTGCATATTTGCATATGGCACAGCTGATGCCACTTCCACTCACTTATGTCTTGCTTCAGTAAAATCCAGATTGGTTTTACCTTTCTGGTGCCGGCCCACTTGGGTAGTCCTGGACAAAGGGCAGGGTGTAAGTGTGCTGGAACGCACCGGAACGGCGTTCTGGTCGGCATTAACTTGCAACCGGAACGCAGTTCCTGCCAACTGAACCAAAAATTGTGTGAGCGTTCTTCTGGATAGCATTCCGTACTTCCGTTAGCACTAACAGAACAACCAAACTAGTGCAACTTTTAAGCACAGAACCTAGCTTTTATATGTATGCCAGTCACTGACCAGTCAAGTGTAAAAGCTACGTTCTGTGCTTAGAATTTGCGGACAACAGTTGGATTTTTGTTGTTTTATTGCCGTGGCTTATACAATAAAGAGCAACTGGTCTCAGTTTTAAAAAGTAATTTTTGCACTTTTATTAGGTAGTAAGTACAACACTCCACCCCTTCCCATACATTCCCTTGCTGTCAGTAAGTAAGTAAGTAAGTAAGTTTATTATTTCAAAAGCCATAGTGAAAGGCTTGATTACAGGTTCAGGTTACAGCAAACTAGAGAATACAAAAAAAACATAATAAGACTAGCAAAAAGTCCAATAATTCCTAGGGTTACATATAAACAAACTAGAAAATACAACAGACATAATAAATCCAGTGAGAAGTCCAATAATTCCTAAGAATACATATAAACAACTGATTATTATTGAAAGTTTAAAAGAGCATAAGACACTGCTGAGCAGTATCTTTTGGTTCGGAGACTTGGTCGTGGATATACTGTAGGCTTCCTGAGACGGGATGTCACGGCTAAGTCCCGCCGGGGTGGGAGGAGATGGTGTAAACAGTTGTCAGGTTTACAAATGTTTCTGAAGAAATGCCTGGAGAGATCCACTCATCTTGCTTGAAGAGACAAGATGCCTGCCAGCCCTAAGGTCGCAAGATACGAAGTGAGGAGTAACAAAAAATGATTTTAATAGCCCTCCGTTGAACAGCTTCCAAGCGATCAATTTGAGACTTGGTCAGAGTAGGGTGCCACAATGGTGAGGCATCCCTACCCTCCCTTTTTTATCCCTTCCCTTCCTTTGTCCTTGCCATCTCACCCCACCAAATCCACCCACCCTGGACCCCTGCTAAAAGGGGAAGGGCAAGAAAATGGGGATGGAAAAGGGCAGGGAAGCGATAATGGGATAGGGACGGGTATGAAAGGGATGGAGGGAATGAAGGGGTGGGAGCGTAGGGAAGGGCCTACTTCTAAAGGGAGGGGAAGGGAAGAGGTGGGAGCGAGGCAGGAAAAGGGACAGGAGGGAAAGGGAGCTAGAGCTTGCCCTACCACTTTTCACGAGCTAGCTTCCACCGCCTATGATTGTGTATTGTGATTTACCTATGTAGTCACGTTATGAGACGGCTGTATGGATCGGTGCATTATCTGCCTCGATTTGCGGTGGTATACTGAGCTGTCCATCGACAATGTATGACACTGCGAGGATACAGTATAACTGTGTAAATGCAGAAGTGTGAATGAAGTGCGCAGAAAGCCATACGAATTTTTCGAAAGCGTTTGTTGCATTTTGGCACCTGCAATCAATGTGACAAGTCTTAAAATTACAACAAGCAATACCCCGAACAAAATCGCCAACCCAATGCCCTAATAAGACTGATAGAATTGACTGATAGACCTACTGCCTTCTTTGTCGTCTATCATCAAGTTTCAACGACATCATTTGGCAGTGCCCCACGCAAATTGTGATACAAAGTGACCGCCTCAATATAGTCAACTGGTAATGACCAATCGTGTTCATTCATGAGAACAATGCAGATTTCTTCCACAAGTGGATCACAGACGGACGCTGCATACACGCATTCAGACTTGCACGCTGCAATTTCATCAGACTGCACATTTACCCTGTAGTCACGTGTGCCATATATCTCCGGCACACTGTACATCACTACTGGCCGACCACCAGGAACTCTTCTATTCCTCGTGGGCCGTATCGTGTGACTGTCCCAAACGGCCACGACTTCATCCAATTCGGCCTACAACACGTACAAAATGAATGAATGAATGAGTGATATATTATTCTTGTTTGCATGCTAGCATAGGCCTATATAAGGTATGTACGAGACTACGAGTAATGCCTATTACTCGCACAATAAACTCTCTATGCATAATTCAACAACAGGTGGGCTGTATAGGCTGATACAATACAATCGCTAAAACCGTTGGGAGTTTTATAACATAGTGTAGTCTAAAATCGTAAATAGAAAACAGCACAGATCAGGTTACCCTTACAAGTCTAGGTCACGTGACCCCTTTTAATTTTTGGACCTCTCAATAAATGTACAGTGAACCGTCGGTAGGGCAATATATACATAGACTCTAGTGAGAATTGAGGACTGAGCGGCTGAGTGAAGGCAACAGTGCATATAGACTGCGGGAAGTGGGTTGAGACCGAAGGTCGAGCTGCACTTCCCACAGTCTATATGCAGTGTCGCCTTGTTTGTGTTGCCTCATTCAAGGTCATTTATGGAGCAATTGAAAGGCCACAGACTGCAATTCTTCCCGTGTTTCTTAGGCCTAATGCTTGTTATGTTATCGGCCTTTTAACAGCAAAGAACATATAGGACTAAAGAATCACTCACAGTCAAGGGGCCCAGACACAACATATCTTACAACGGTTGCTGTAACTGGTGATATGCCACTGCATGTAAGCACATACTCCGAACATTGGCGTGGACCAACACGGTCCCAGTATTATAGAAAGTATATAGCATGCTGCGTATGAAGCTACAGTTAAGACACACTTCTGCATTTACCTGAAGTACACGGGAGAAGCAAAACTGCACCAGCGCACGATCAACAAATGAACCTGTAAAATGGCCTTGGTCTTTCAAGTGCTCCAATACATCCATCCAAAACTGTCCACACTCCTTGCGCAGGATGCCCCACCATGCCTCTATCCGCTGATTTGCAACACTTCTGCCGTACAAAAATGTGTCCGAACCAGCGAGGAATGTCTGCATTGCTGCAATATGGCCGTTCTCCGTCCCCCTGTCACCTCTAACAAACTTAGGGACTGATAAAATTTCTGCTACAGCATCTATGAAATAACCAGCAACAATTCGTGGGTTGTTGTTTGTAGAATGAACCTTTAACCAGATCACCCTCCTCGAGTATCCGTCGATACAACCATGAATGCATAAGCCGTACGGCTTTAATTTGTCGTACCCGTCAATGTGCCAAACAAAATTTGGCCCCTTTGCAAAGTACTCTCGCCGCCTAAGTCGGCGACCAGCTCGTAGCCGAACACCTTCTGTATCCAGTTCCAGCATAATAACTCGAACAACTTCCCTACTCACAGCAAAGCCGTGCTGTACGCAGCGACCGTGCATCCACCTATAACCGTGAAGTGAGCCAGACTGCTGCAACATGTGGTGAATGAAATCTATAACTTGCAACAGATCGGATTGATGTCCTCTTCTGTAGCAGAAACTACGACGAAGAATGCGATGAAGAGTTCTATTGGACATTATTACATCGTGGTTTACGGCCAACATAGCCGTAATTTCAGAGTACGGCAAACCAAGTCGAAAATACAGCTGGACGATTGTGTCTCGATCACACATATCACGATTAGACATTGTTGTACAGAACCTGTGACAATGACACATTTTTCACATTGCACAAGGTCACAATATGCGAGGTTATCTGTTCAAGCCTCAACACATGCTATATAACTCCAAAGTGATTGATTTGGGCACCACGGACCAATTTAAACATGAGTGATGCATTGGTGGTAGAGGCTTGGACGTACCCTAGCTGTGTATGAGATTATGCGTATAGCAACATCAAACCGACAATACCCCAATGTTATCCCACTAATGACATTTAATGTTATCATTCTTTGATAATTATGAAGCCCAAATGTAACGGTTGGTCAGTGGTCACAACAGCTAATCCATGTCGCAGTGTTTCTGAGATTCGCCTACAGCAACAGACCCACAACAACAGCAAGTCAAACTAGATAAGAACTCAGCGATCACAGAGAAAGGCGACCAATGCACATGACAGCTCGAGAAACAGGCCTTGGTCGAAGGCCGTTACAAAGGCTAAAGTCATCTGACCATATGGAACAGCTGTCTTGTAGGTCACTGTAGGTCATTGATATTGTTGCCAATCGAAAGACCATATATGAGTTCCTATTAGTCACTAATAGTAACCTATAGCGTATCTTGCACGGTTATGGATATATAGAAGTTTAACCACTATTCCATTACTAAGTAAATCTGTTTAAAAGCTTTTTTATTACTATAACTCAACAACAGTATACTATCGTCGACTGCACATACCGCTGCTGTGACTAGAGCACGTCAGCATGAGGCGAAATGAGTCCAGTGCATCGATTTTCACACAACGCTGGCCACTTTAACCAAATGTTAAGAGAATGGGGTCAGGGATGCGGAGTCCTAATTTTTTTGCGGGACTCCGACTCCAGACTATGACTCCAGCTCTGGGCCCAAATTTCAGATGAATGGGACAAAATATAAATTATATTAAAAGGTGCAGAACAGTGTACAATAATGTACAAGCAAATTTTTTAACCTAACTGAAATTCAACAAAAGTCAACTAGACTGCAAAAAATTCAGGCTCCCCCGCTGGATTTACCCCCATTATTTTAGTGTATGGTTTGGAACCCCATGAACTAAGGATTCCCCACACACAAAGACTCTTTGTCACTTGTCAGTCGCGGGTTCGATCCTCCTGGGCATGCCATTTTGAACAGATGTGCACTGTCACGGCCTTGCAATCGTGGCACTGGTCACGGCCTCCGAGATGTTCAGTAAGATACCTGGTCACTAATTGCCCTGTCAGTGCTGCTGCCGAATGTTGCAAGAGACTGAGGCATCCCATCCCTGATAGCATAAACAGTAAGACAGACTGGCAGTGAAGCTGATTACTTATAGGCATAGTAGGTGGCAACCTAGCATGACCAGCAAGAACAGCACACCGGCTGAAACCGCGCATTAGGCCTGCTAACAATCAAGGAGTAGGCCTAGGCCTACGTACCCGAAGTCGGAGTCCCCCTCAAAAGGAAGACTCCGACTCCACACCCTGAATGGGGTCACCCCTGAAAAAATGTCGACACCATAAGATTACTAACTCGTTGCCAAACAACTATGCCGCTGGAAGTTTTCAGTCACTAAAACTTTGTAGCAGAGTTTTATCGGTTAAAGTCCTGATTCCCTCGAAAATTGCACTGTAAGCACCTGTTTGGGGGACTTAGGGTTAATGTACGACCTTGGTTGATAGCTGGTTGGAGAGCGCTTGATTAGGGACTGTTAGCGTCTATTCAAAATTTTTCCTATGTAGGCCTATTACAGTTTTGGAGTTACAAGGTGAAATGAGTACAGCATGGCTGTAAAATTGGGGATGTCAACCCCTTTCTCCTCAAAATTTACCTGGTAGGTGTCGACCAGAATTAACCATTCTTGGCGTCAGCAAAGACACTTGGCTACCAGCTGGTGAAGACCGCATCCTTCTATGCTGCCTCATTCAGACACAATACCGCAGTGTGACAGACGGACACAGACAGACAAACAGACAGATAGGATGTAGGCGACTACTGCAGTACCAGTGGCCGCCTAAAAAGAACTCAGCACAGACTGCCAACCAGTTCATTACCCCGCTGAGCAGTTAGGCCTACTTCTTGAGATATACCCACTGTCGTATTACATCTTGAATTTTGGTGACCTTAACGTTTTAATTCAATGTCAAAATTAATCGTTTCTAGGCCTTGCAAGATTCTTACTATGTGAAAACTGTCATCAGAATCCATTAAGTACTTTTTGAGTAATGTTTCTAAGACAGACAGCGAGGCAGACGAAGGTATAATTATGACCTTCTTCCAACTTCGCTGGCATAGGTAACAAGTAATATCAGCTCACGCCGATGGAACCAGCGCGACCATGACATTGTATGGGCTCAAACTCCATGTGTTCGATTTGCTGTCACGTCTGACTCAACGGCCGCCGCGCCTTACCCGTGAAACAAATCCACAAGAAATCGAACCAGTGAAGTTTGACCCATACCGCACGTGCCATACACTTCTACCGTCGGCTTGTCTCAGCCATCTGTTATACACCAGACCGCCGCTCAGCCGGTCAGCCTCGCTGTCGCGGTATATATCGCCTCACCAACGTCAATCAGCGTGCCACGGCGAAATTTTCTAAGTCCATTTGCGAAAATGTCTCACGTGACCATAACCACGCCCCTTCCAGGGACAGTTTGTCATCTATATAGGCTGGGACTTGCTATGATCAACCCTCAAACCAAATTTGAAGTCTCTACATTCACCCACTATGAATGAAAGGCAACAAAAAATGTACAAATTGGAGTGGTTTTGGAGTTAAGGGTCACCCAAGGTCACCGACAAGGTCACCGTTGGGTAGAGTGCATACGACTTCCTATTTGACTGAAATAGAAACTACATGTATGCGTCTGTGTTGTACCGTTTTCGAGTTATAGCAAGTTATTTATCGAAAGTCGCCAATTTCAACCTACCCCACCCGCATTTGGCACCCCCGTTTGGGGTGACCCCGGTCGAATTTCGCGGAGATCTTTTGCATCAGAAAACTAGAGTCCCTGGGCTGTCGTGTGGCATTGTTTGCGTGATCCTATGTTTAGCCGTTTTGACACAATACAGGCGTGTGACAGACAGACAGACAGACAGACACGCAATGACAGCTAGTACCCGCGCAACAAAGTGGCTCGGATAAAAATCACATATTTGACCAATTCCCACGGCACCCTACTTGATGTCATCTGCGCAAGTGACAGCAGCATCATCCTTTGCCCATTTGTGTTTTTGCACAATCCGTGTCACGGTGTTACAGACAACAGTTACCGATACACACATCGACGGTCAACGACAGCAATTTGTCCGGTTTCACTGAAGGTTCCATCGGCCCGCTGGCGTTCCACCGGCCCACCGCACTACCAACTAATTACTGACCCCCCACAGGCCGGCGACCGACCGTCTGTGACATTCTGTAACGCGTTACTGGTGGCATTGTCTGCACAATACTGTTCACCAAGATTTAAAACTTGTAACTAAATATCACATTCCACAATCACAGTTTATAGTTTTGAAAACATTATCTAACTAATGCAACCAATAGCAGACGGTGCCACCAGTCAAGCGTGACTGACGGTCGGTCGCCGGCCTGTAGGTAGTCCGGTGGGCGGGTGGAACCTTCAATGAAAGTCCAATTTGTCACTCACTGTGCACACGTTTGTGTCAGACGGCGCTTTCTTCCAGTTCTGTATGGCACACGATTTCTCAATGATCAATAATTTTAATCACCAGTGTTGTTGACTGTTACATGCTACTAAAATGTAAAACCGGAACAGAAGCAAATAAGGGAGATACGTGGAAAAGTGAACTTGGATGTTAAATCGGAATATAACAGTAAGTAAACTCTGTAACATCCCAAGGCTGTGATTGTTGTGTACTATAGACCTAGTGTTGAGTGCTGCTGATCGACAGCTACATGCAGACACGGAGACAGAGCCCATACGAGGACCCAGGCTATAGTAAATTAGTGCACTAACATCGTAAACTCAGCCCTTCCCGTTCAGGCGGAAATTTGTATGATTTTGTTCCGGGTAATTCCGGAATGGGAAACGTGCGGGATTCGTATTCTAATGCAATAAAGCTGTTGTTGGGATTATGTGACAAATGACAGCAGACCTGTGTGCTTCTGATCTGCGCAACAGGCTGTGACTGCGAACCACCACTGGGATTTAAACAAGTCCTCCCAAAGTAATTTGGGAAGAGGTCTGCGTCGTCGCCCCTCACGACAGAAAATGGACTCGTCAGAATAAACAGTGTTTCCGATGATGTATTTGCCTTTCAGAATATTTTTACTACGTATTGGGATTTTTCGTTAGCAAATCTGGGGTTATTTGAAATGTTCTCTATCCCGGCGAGATAAAACAATGGGACAGACGGACGGACGGACAGACAGACAGACAGACGGACAGATCCGACCGAAACAATAATGGCCCCAATATTATTGGCGGGCCATTAAAACATTAACAGTTACACGAAAAGTGTCAATGTAGGCCTGCATGTAGGCCTAGATGTAATAGGAACCGCGGGTAGTCCCGACCACGTACCTAACTCCCATAAGACTATGAGAAGGGGCCTACAACACTGGGATTTGGGGCCCTGACGTGGCTATCCATGCAGTGATATCAGACTTTTTTCAGTGTACCATATGGGCCAACGTAACAGACGGAAGACGACAAGCCCGGATATGCTACGGTCCGTCCGTAATTGAGAAATGTTATCTCGAAATTTTGAGATAATAAGTCAAAATTTTGACTTATTATCTCGAAATTTTGACTTATTATGTCAAAATTTTGAGATAGTTATCTCAAAATTTTGAGATAATAAGTCGAAATTTTGACTTATTATCTCAAAATTTCGAGATAAATTTTTTTTTCGCATGGCAGCAATGAGCCACCGTACTTATGAATGCCGCAATGTCAAATATTTATAATATAATGTGGGCAAAATGTGCATTTCTTGAAAATCGGTAAACGTGTAATGTCATCACTAACGTAAATCTATTTACTAAGCTACTAGTGTCACAGACAATTTTGTCGGCTGTACGAAAAAATAGCACCATCTTAGTGTTCAATATCCAAACGCGAGAGAAACAGAGTGAATACTTGTCCAACAAGAGAAAACAGACGTTCTACAGCAGCACTGGCCGATTGATAAGCCAATGTTCAACATCACATAAACATTGTGGATGTCTGGATAGGCTACCAACTAACCAAGGACGACAGATCAATCATTGAGGATCAGCCGGGAATATGCGTCGACTTAGACATCTGCATGGACGTGAAGCAGGCAAAGAAATCTTTTGGTGGAAGATTGGCTGAAGCACCTGCAGTCTGATGCAGTAGTTTTTTTTTCAACAACACATTTTCACTAATCCACAAGTACTGATTTCTCAACCGAATTATTCCGTCTCCAAAAGATCCAGAACTCTCTTGCTCGTATCGTCGTTAAAGCAGATGTCTGTTCTCTGCCTCCTTGATCTATCAGCTGCCTTTGCCCCACGACCTGCTGTATTGCAACGACTCGAGCGTCAGTTCGGCCTCTGTGACACAGCGTTCCAGTGGACCCGTCCATTAGTATCTGACTATCTGTCAGGCAGGACATTCCGCGTTGTGTACGGCGATGTGATGTCTTTCATTGTCTACGTCATGTGCTCGGTTACGCCCTTGGGTTATGCAAGGCTCAGTCCTCGGTCTGTTGCTTTTTATTATTCTTCTGAAGGTCTTCGGGCGAATCATGGATTTACCTATGGGCACAAAGAACGGCCTTCACGTGGTCGGCTATAACTCCGCCGAAAGTGGACCGATTTGGATAAAATCTGAGCCAAATGTTTGGGGCTGGCCCTGGCTGATTTTTGGCGCGATCCGCACAGTACCGACGATTTGACAAGGAGCCGAAATTTTTTGTGAGGTAAACAACGCACGATTTCGGCGATTTCCGGTCGGAAAAATTTTACATTTCAATATAGCAATGTCAATCGGTGCCGACATGTAAACTTTCGGAAAAGAATTTTTACAAATTTTACCGTAAGGGGTCGTTTTTTCCAAAAAAAACGCCAAAAATTGCTAGAAAATTTCCACGTATTGCGACTTCAGGCCGTTTTAACTCCGCAACGATTACAAATGCCGACAACTCACGGCCAAATGATCCCCCTACGG
>Ga0209363_1000191_pt1 | contig 20681 bp, 9 predicted proteins | sample WorMetexBAHAMAS3_FD_187385 | JGI IMG/M metagenome (GOLD analysis project Ga0209363, IMG submission 187385) | Marine gutless worms symbiont microbial communities from Max Planck institute for Marine Microbiology, Germany - Inanidrilus exumae... | ecosystem: Host-associated > Annelida > Digestive... | reverse complement strand
TAGTTTCTGTGCTGTTACGCTGAAATGTTTCGTTGTGTTTTTGGGCCACTGTTAGTGCACTTGTGTGCCTTGTGTGTTCCAGTACATTTGTACGAATTATATATGATATGATATGATATGAAAATGTGTAACGTTCTGGATGTGCTATGGATATCGGACAACAATAACAAAGTACAAAGGCAACACTATTGGGCAACTACGTTTTATCGCATAGTCCAAAATACTGCTTTTGGCACCTGCAGCATGCAAAATACGTTGAAAGACTAAGCCTATATATCGGTGCAAAGATGCAACGGCGTATCATGGCAGGTTGTAACGCATTAGATGCAGACTGTCGGCGATGACGTAATTACATCGACCATAATTATAGCGACCAGTAGCTAATCAACAGATGCACGTGTCCATTTGAACTTCGTTACATCGCATCGTCTTTGTAGTCAGATTCAGCGGCTGCACCATGACGATGCAGACGATAGATCGTCTTAGGACGGCTAGTCGTTTTCTTCACGCATATAAAACTGACATCAATGTTATTTGTGAGCTTCTGGCAGTGAAGCACAGTGATATGGAGTTGAATTTGTTTAGCGATTCGGTTCTGGATGTTGTCATTGAGTTTTTATGTACTAAGTAACTTTTTAATTTTTTTTGTTATTATTACTTTCTTAGTTCATGTGTACTGTACGACTTTTCATAATAAATAAATAATAGGCCTGCAGTGGGCCGCGTCCTTAGCTCAGAAAATAGTGGATAATTATTATGGAAAGGCCCTAGCTTTATCATGGAAGAAAATCCATATAATCCTAGAAAATTGAGTTAGGGACAAATGTTACAAGATGTCGTTATCAAAGTGCCCGGTTCACATTTCGTGACTCGTCTGAGCATTTAGGGATTAAATCCCAAAAATCTAAAATGGGGCACGGATAGGCGCATTTCAATTCAAAACCGCAAAAGGTTGAAGTCGCTGTAATTTCAAGTCTGCAGATCAGACTTGCCAAAATTTAATGATTAAGTATGGGTCAGCAAAAGGTCTCAATGGGTGGTACAGTGTTACTTTAGGCCTACATGTAGGGCTAAAGTATCACCTCGAGATGCTATCTGGTGAGCACTGAGCACGATATATTTTTTCTTTTGAGGCCTGTTCCTCATTTCGATTTTATTAAATATCAGAAAACTCCATTAGGACTAGGGGTAACAGATGCAAACTTACTTAACATCACTGTTATTATGACCTAAGGAAATATACAGGGTGGGCCAAAAAAGTGATACCGCTCGTACATATATTACATTGCACGAGAGGTATCACTTTTTTGGCCCACCCGGTACTTATTACCTAGGGCCTATGAGGCAAGAGTATGTGGTTTAACGGACAGACATTATGGTTTGCTATAAAAGATAAGGATGCTGGGGTTTAAAGGTTTTTAAAAACCTAAAAACTAGGGTTTTAAAACCCAATTCTTCAGCCTTGGACATGATCCAACATGTGTTCTTTATTTCGATTTCACTGAATTATCAGAAGACTTTTGAAATATATAATACTTACAAGTTACAAGCCTACGGTAGGCCTACTCAAGGCGCCTACTGTGCCATTCTGTTTTTGCAAAATTATGACCTACACTATGGTCGCAGAATCTGTTCTATGGTAAACACTAAACATGGCTGGTATAAGCGAAAAGAAAATTTTGGAAGCGCGTGAGCATTTACGCGAGGCAGAAAAATGGTATGAAGTTCGTGTTACATCGTGTTTTGCATACTGTTGTAATTACTGCGTAAACGTATGACCACGGGTACAACGCAGATGTGCAGATCTGCAGATGTGCGACTGGGTAAAATGCGGACGTTAACGCGGTGTATATCTGCATTTTAGCACACACAGGACAGTTATCACTGTTGGGCCATGGCGTCAAGGCCTATCAGTAGTACAAAATGGTTATTTTAATGTACCGTATAATATTATATACACAACGTTGTGTAAAATGCAACAGATTTATTATATAGACAATGTTGTGCAAATGCAGCTAATATCTTATATACACTACGCTTTTTACTAAAAATTCGTAACTCTATTATTTCCTCTTTCTGTTATGCCCACAAAACACCGAGCTCCTTTTTCTTATATATCTCCACAAAAAAACCCTCTTTTCAACGATAAAGTATGAATATGAACTTACTATCGAATTCTTGTCAGCAAACGGGTAAAAAGTCAGAAAACGAAAAAAGGTATACTTATAATTGTTATCTTATACGAAACTTTAGCTTTCTAATTGATGCTATATGGGAACAAACGACTGCTTTGCGACTGACCTGACAAACTGTGCAAGTCTTGTTAACAAGTAGCTCAGCTGTTGCTGACAAACCCGCATGACGCGCTGCATCACGACAAACGGCAAAATGTTAAAACAGTCACGTGACCATAATCAGTCCCCTTATGTGGGTTACATGTCATCCTATTGCTAGAATTCATTTAACCTACTACCTGTATACAAAATTCAACAATTTTAGGTTCAGCCATTCCAGTGATATGACTGGAGCCCCAAAAGTTTGTAATGGGTCACATGACCTGACCGCCAGTGTTTTTTTCGTCAACGACGACGAAAATGACTAAAACATTTTTGAATTATCGTTGACGAGACTAAAACTAAAACGAAAATTAAGACAAAAGAGGAATAGTACAATAATCCGCATTTATTTCTGTTTTGGTTGTCGTTATTGATTAGTGATTATATAGTAGTTGTTACTCGCAGCTTGTTTGCACCTGACGTAATACGTTAAGAAGTGTGTACATGAATAGTTGTGATATCTTAAACAAGACAACGACTAAAATATGAACGACATATTTTTGTGGACTAAAACTAAAACTATGACTAAAATTAACATTTTCGACTAAAATAAAATAAAAATGACAGCAAATATTAGTCGACTATATAAAAACTATGAGTAAAATGAAATGGCTGACTAAAAAACACTGCTGACCACACCCCTATCAGGGGCAGTTTGTCGTCCATAGGTTGTGACTTGCACATTCAACCTGCACGTCATATTTGGAGTGTTTGCGATCACCAATTACGAAGATGCATAAGGCAATGGAAAATGTAGAAATTTAGGTGGTTTAAGGTGGTTAGGGGTCATCCAAGGTCATCGGCAACATAACCATTCGATAGAGCGTATATGACTTCCTATTCAAATTTAATAGAAACTGTGAGGCTGTCTTGTACAGTTTTTGAGATATTATTGCTTATTTTCCAAAGATTAAAAAGTCACATGACAGTGACCACGCCTCTTTGAGGGACAATTTGTCGTCCATAGTCTGGGACTTGCTATGTCTAACCCACATACCAAATTTGAAGTGTCTATGATTACCTGCAGTGAAGAAATGTCAATGTTACATTGTGTCAGACAATGTAACAGGAGTTGCACAGTTTGTAAATTCTTATTGTTGTCAAAAACATATAACTGCATTAAGTGTCTTATGGCTAACATTCAGTAGCAGTCAATGACACATTCTCTTTATTCTTCACTTAACCTGAATACGACATTTACTGACAAAAGTAAACACACAAATTTTCTGTAACTATAAAACAAATTAAATTCAATGTAATTGTCAGTAGTCCACAGTAAGTGTCAGTGTTTAGCAAACATCTGTAGCCCTGTATAAAGATAATGCATACCGTAATGCATGAACATGATGATGTTTGCATGGCACTTGGGACAGCTGTCAAGAGTCGCAACCCAGTTTGCACATCTTTCACAAAAGTGTGTGAAACCCTCACATGATGTCGCAAGGAACACTTCAAAGCAGTCAGATTCTGTGGCTGTTGCATTATCTGCTGTGGGTTCTGGTGCCACAGATGTTGTGGTATGCGCCATTGATTGGATGTCGTTGTCGTTGTTGCAGTTATAAATTACATTTATAAAGTATATTCAGCTTACTTACTAACGTACTTATACTCAGTAGTCCATCAATGTTTATTTTGTCAGTTTCCAATCCTGCAATTTTAGCACTCTGTCATTGTACTCTCTGTCATAATCCGGCGCATTAGAGGTATATACGACAATGCGCTATATAAATCAACTTTTACATTTACATTACATTACACTCCCACATAATGTACTTCTGGTGTTATGAATGATGTCATGTTTTCACATATGGAGCGAATGGGTCACAATCCATGTTTCATCTAACTACACAATGCTGGAACTACATGTAGTTCACATGGTGGTTTCAGTGGTGGCAAAGTCTGCCATCTGCAACTGCATCTTTTTATGTGCAGTTTGTATTTGTTATTTCATTGTTTTGTTTTTTTAGTATGAAAACAGGACTATTAAAATGGAAGCCAGACTATGAAGGTGCATCCTTGGAATATGGAAGAGCTGGTTAGTTCTCAGTTTACTTAAATGCAGTGTTACATTACGTAAATCCTTTGATTATTCTGTGTTATGAGTAGGCGATGTTATTACTGGCCCGCCTAATGGGCCAGTAATTGTTTTGCTGGCTGTCGTCTGCGTTGTCTGTAATGCTGCCAGCTGCCGGGCGTGTGGACAGTCGGGCGGCTGACACTGCATGGCGGGCCAGTCGTGTTATTTCCCGTTTGGGCGACACTTTGTTCTTACTGGCATCGGTCTGATCACCTTGTCAGAAGTGCCTCTGCTGTATGCCTCTGCTGTCTGTCTGCCTGTTAATTCATTTGCAGTTTTGTAAGTGACTGGATGTAAAAAAATAATACATTTTGATCTTATCTGATACCTGTCTACTTTGGCCCAGTGGTTAAAGCACTTGGGCGCTATGTGCAGTAGAGCTTGACATGCTCAGGAGCTGGGGTTCGCGCCTCAGCCCGGGCGCGTTTGCCTACCGAAGAATTAATAATCCATACGCACATGATGAACAGGGAGATAATCCCATGCAGGAAAAAGAGGGTTCGATGGTGTCCTCTATAAACTGTGTTTGTTGCTGACACCTTGATTAGCAGCATCAAGACTGTTAGCTCCATAGGCGTGAGCTGAAGCAAATAGACTTGGCTCACATCAAATATTTAAGACCTACATGTGTATAAGTTAAACTTTTATGTGCTAAGCTGTAGATATATCTTTCAGTTGCTGATGGTTGCATTTAAGTAAATATTTTATATACCTGCCTGGTACATGACAACAAAAAGAACTGATTTGAATAGAAATAAGGTTTCTGTTTATTAACATATGGCCTACACTGACATAAACATTCTCTGTGTCAGTCAAATGCAGACTCGTGGTTAACTTGTTCTGTTATGTAACACAATGTCATGTACTATTAAACTTGCCAATTTTATACCATTGCATGTGTTACTGTGCATGGTGTATTGAACTAGTGTACAGCCCATGCATGTCCATATGTTTCATGGTAGAGGGCATTAGCACAGACTGTACCATATATAATTAATACATTTGTGGGGAGAGGTCTATCACTGTAGAATGTCATCTTACATTTTGCAAATTGATGTAATAAATATATGCTAAGTACTAGTTTCAGTTCATGTTCTGTGCAGTTGCTATTTTGGCTTTTTTGAAAATAGAACTTATTTTGATAATGTGTTTAACTCTTTATTGAGTAACTTGTGTACAGTCATTACTACAATGTACATAGTTGTGTTGTTGTGATAATGCATTAGAATTTGTGGTACTTGTAATGTGATTTATCGATAAAATGATTGTCTGTGTGTTTTGTATTAGCTGTTGCTTTCAAGAATGCCAAAGCTTATGATGATGCTATTGCCAGTTATATGAAGCAGGCTGATGTCCAAAAGCAAACTGGATCGTATGCTTTTCATTTGGAGATAGAATTTTAGAAAGATCATTGCAACTGCTGTAGCGCTGTGACTGTAGCTCTGGTTGATCTAAATGTGTTAGTTATGGTCATTGAGCTGTAATATTAAAATTTCTGTTTAGTGAGATTGTTGTTCCTTGACATTGGTTAATACTTGTAGTATATTCCATGCTGCAAAGTAAGTACCTGTTTTGTCATAAACAGTTTAGGCATTGTATTTATATAACAAAGGTGCACTGTAGTGTTAGGAAATTGACTGTTTTTTTTGGTGACATGACTTAAAATTGTGGGTAGTCGGTTTAGATGTGTAATCTTGCATATCATGTTTTATACATGTAAGTTTTATGCTTTTTGATATTCATTAACAAATAAGATAGCTTATTACAAGGTGTAACGAGTTCAAATAAGTAATATTTAGTTGACATATCCCTTTGTGCTCATTGCTGCAGTGTTATTGTTTATCTTGCTGTTTGATTTATTGATGCGTCTTTTATCTGATAGACATAAAATTTGGCTGTTTTCCCTTTAATTTTGATGCATGGTTTTTGTTGTCCACAAACTCGTGCCTGTTTATTGGCCAGTTTTCAGATGAATCTCAATTAGCTGGTTGTTCCCTTCATTTGCTTTCTCCAATTTTCCCCAGAGATAATTTTTGAGGATAAATAATGCAGTTTTTTTCGCTGGTTGGATGCCACTGGCTGTTAAAGCATTGAAGTAAACTCAGAGCCCTGTCATGGAATGAAACGGTAATCTTACCTCAGTCTTTTGTTATCCACCAGTTGACTTCTGAAGGAAGAACACTTTAAAGTGCCTTTGTGCTGGCGCTTCAATGTCGTTAACACAGTTTTTAGATCGACTCTTGGACAGAGTCGGCCTAATAAAGTCGGTCTTAAATGTCCATCTGTGAATCTGTCCGTCCGTTTGTAGTTTCTGTGTCACGTGACTTTCAATTTGGCAGAAACGTCACTTGCAAAGAGTCGGCCTTTAGTCCCGTACGGCACGGTACGGGGCTAATTTATTGTGGTCTGTATGTGGCTGTAATTCATGCATTGTTGTTTTGCACTAACTTTGCACTGCACTGGAGTAGTCTGATGCTGCTGACAGTGCGTGTGACTGAGATGTGATGTGCTGCAGATCTGTTGAAGCTGCTGCGATGTTGCACAAGGAGGCAGGCAACTTCAGCCAGGCAGCCGACCTCATTGAGCAGGCGTCGACGATGTATCTTGAACACGGCACACAGGACACGGCCGCTGTAGTGCTTGACCGTGCTGGCAAGTGAGCAGCAGTCACAACTTGCTGGTTGCTCTCGATCATGTTGTCCTCAGTTATTGACAAATATGTCAGTACTAATGTTACAATAATAGAATTTTAAGCTGACCGTGATACGTTTCGACTTGTCCTCCAGGTTGTGCGTGTGTGTGTAATGTTGTTGTATTGTAGATAAATGCCTAAATGTATTGAGCTAGTTTTTGCTATGAGGATTACCACAGACAACAGCTACTTTGTATTAGGTGTGGGTTTAGATCCGCCAGTGGAAAGGGAGACTCACCGCAGAGGTGGGGTGTTGGACTCGCTATGGGGCGCTGAAAATTTGGAGTATCACGCACACCCATAAACTTAAACCCCCATAACTCTTAAACCATTTGAACGAATCCGACCAAATTATAATGCATGACCGAGCATGAAGCTGCCCACAAAGGATGAAAATTCGGTAAAAATCACCCAAGGGATACACTTCTGTGGAGCGTTTGTATGCCACAAATTTGGTAAAAAATTATCCGTTTTGGGGGCCGCTCACCTCACCCCTGCACCAGTGGGGGTGCAATTTGGAGGAGTTGACTGCCTGTCGACCCTTTACGCCAAATTTTAGCCCCATCGGTGTGGGGTGAAAACCTAAAAATCGCCCCCTTAGTAACTGAAATACAGGCGCTGCGCAATGTGTGCAATGCTGTCGGTAATGAAGAGACTATGAGCTTTAACCCTTTGAACTCTTGCATTCTCAGGCCGTCTGGTTTCTTTCCCCGCCTCTTTACTGGATATGTTATGTAATAAAATAAAAATATATACGCTGTCGTGCTAAATAGGGAATATTGGAAATATTCACTAGTGTTTATTTTGTTATTCTGGGATGATGGGGTCAGGGCATGTTCATTTATCCTGATTTACTGGGAATACTGGTTTTGGATATTTTAGTGTGTGGCTGGATTAAGATAATGTTGTTTCGTACAAATTCATACCCATTATAAAATACGTTAAAATACGCATGGTTTTTCCCATATGTAAAATATGTTAAAATGCGTTATAATTCACTAAAATGTCATAATCTGATGTAATTGTGCATCTACAAGGCCTGTTGGTTAGTATACCAGTGGTTGACCGTAGTTTACCTGCTACTAGTTAGTTCCACTCGCACAAAAATACGCGTATTTTCTCACAAAATTATGATATGTCTAATCCGTATGGAACAACCATGATTTGAACATAAATTCATGTTGTCAGTGATGTGTGGCCAATCATCAGATTCAGTGTGTGTATTTATAGGATGGTTGAACAGAAACTGCCTGAAAGGGCTGTGTCGTTATTCATGAAAGCTTGTGAGGTTGCCGAGGTTGGATCGCTTTGTAACTATTTGTCTTGTACAGAATGTTGTTAATTGCGAGATTAAACAAATGCAGGTACCGCTGGATACGGCACCGGAGAGCAGTGCAGCATCCCTTCCCATGGGACTCATTTAGTGGATCAAGAATGGATAAGATTCAGAGGATGATATCCAGTATCCTACCCGGAGGAACTCTGGAATAAGACAGTTAACAAAGCTGAAACTAGTAACTTACCAATGTACGAATGTATTATTGTATATGTGTGTTATTTGCACCGGAACACTAATGAATTTTGTAGTAATAGCAGCAAGGCATTTGTTGAGTTTTTTAGCATAAAGAAGGAGTGGTAAATAAATGAAATGTTGCAATTTTATATGCTTTAGTCAGTTGGTTTTCATTCAACGTGTCTGAATGTAACGGAGTTGTGAAATGTTTCTGACGTGTGAAGGCAGAGGACAGACCTCACCAGTGTGCCGAATATATCGGCAAAGCTGCCCGCGTTCTTATCCGGTTCAAGCGGTGAGTAATTACTGACACTGACAATTATCAGTGTATGCATTGAACAATTGTCTGTTTGTATTGCACAGCACAGTATGTAAATGTGGTTTATGCTATTGTTTTTTATATGCCGTCATACTTCTGGACTGATTAACATATAGCCGAGCCTCTCACCATCTGCGGAAATGTTTTGACTATTCAAAAACAATTCTGTGGAGTGTATAAATAAATGGCACCCATTTCATATTTGCTGCAGCTGTGTCAAATATTGGCCGAGCTTCACAATTATCGGTATGACACAGCGTGAAGTAACTGGCAATGTTATTATTTTATACTTTGATAATCGTTGCTGTTTTATGCACAACTAGCACTCCACCTTTGCACTTATGGTGCTCAGTCACATCTCACTCCGATGGCACTCACTTCTCGTGTGTGCGGTGCTTAATCTGATGCGTTTGCAGGCTGCTAGCTCTGAATGGCCGACGGAGCTCGCCACCCATTTACAGCAGCATATATAGACAGAGCGCAAGCACGCAGGCTCGAGTGGTGTTCGCTAATCCCCTCCTCCAGTCGACCTCAGCCGGTATCTGCCACCGGCTACAGAAGCGGTAGACACACAGTCTGACAGGTATTGTGGTGCCTGTCCAATGTGGATGTGGTGCATGACCACCTGCGGCCATCTTGATTCGCACGCCTGTGGCGAGACTTGTAACTTGCTATCGGCACCCCTCCCACAGATGACATGGCTGCTAAGTCTGATAGAGAATGGAACCGTTGCTTGTCTAGCAGATAAACTGCCATGTTCCATGGCCATCATGTTCTGGTATTGTGTGTCTGCTGCCTTTCGTCCCCTCCGTCAGAGTACTCGAAATCACTGTCTTCACGTAATCTCTTACGGGCTGTGTTGCATTGCACGAATGCTTGAGTTGGGCACCTGAATGGACGGTAATTAGTTAACGATCATTGTACACTGCTTGGACTAAGCCCCATTTTCGTCCACATGTCTGAACATCTAGGGCCGTTCGTTGCATGCGCTGTGGCTGCTGCCGCCGCCTTTTGTTTGGTCACTGTCTAATGATGCAAGCGGTTGTGACCCAGTAGCGAAATTTGCGCCAGTAAACAAGTTTGTACCTGGTTGCGTAGAATAGGTGCATATTATACAAGTGTGCGTATTATATTCAAATTTTTTCGTTATGTCAGATGCACAGGCCAATACGTGCATGCAATTCATAGTCACTGGAAATCTCAGATAACAGTCGTTGCGTGTTTAAATACTAGTGAAGTAGTTGAAACATGGGAGTAGTCATTAAGGCCAGCAGAGATTTTGTACAGGGAATGCTGGCATTTCATGGATTAGGAGGATTACTGTCTCTCAAGCACAATGAGCAGGCACATTTTCCACTGGAAGATGAACACATGGACAGCTGGCTGTGAAAGTAGCAAGTCTCAGTCGTATGAACCATCGAGTGTGACTACTTACTCAACGATTGGTAATGCCGAGTTTGGACACAGCAGCCGACACCATCAAAGACTCGTATCAGCTGGTTCCCGGCCTCCCACTATAAAAAACTGAATAAGTAAACGAATAGGTAGGTTATGTGTTGCCACTTAACCTAAGCATCTTTGCACAAAATATGACAGTTTCAGTGGTCTGATGGTGTAATGTCTGACTTTGGTGTGAGAGATTCCACGATAGAATCCCTGAGCACAGGCAGTTGTGTTTATAATAACAGCCTCTGTGATATACAACCACAGTCACTTTGACTGCAGATTTATTTAAACAGAAAAGTCATTAAGATCAAAAATAGTAGAAGATATACATACAGTTGTAGTAGAACATCAATAGTGCTAGTAACTGGTGTACTATGATATCTACCTGTTGCTGAATTGCCAACGACCTTGTGTGACTCCATAGGTCATTTCTTCGGTTTTATACCTTTCTAAAACCAATATCATGTAAAATATTTTTATTTGCTAATATGCCATTAATGATGAATAAGAAACCATATAATGTTGGCTATAATTGTAACACGTTTAAATGAAGGTAAGGTACCCCCTCCAACAGACAACATCTGAGCAATGGGGTAAGAGGGGAGATTATTTGACCAGCTCTGTGCTGTTGTGCATCATAATAGTGCACATCATATGCATACCTATATAATGAGCAGTTTGTACATGGTCGACTGGATCGGGCTTTGATCTTGCTTGGCCTAGCTGTCTTCCGAGTGCCTCTGTCTTCGATGTACTTTGTGCTGTATGTAAAAAAGTTTTTGATTACATCCTTTTCTTTATCTTTTAGTGTGCTGAGCCTGGGGATTGGCCCTTGACCTGGAAGACTGTCATCCTTCAGTGCTATTACACTGTTGATTGGGTCATCTGACCTGTTGTAAAATCGTCTCCGAAATGACCTATAATGTGTCAAGTGGGACGTTAAACCCTACAATACCATAAAGGTAAGGTAACTGTGCATACTGAGTGTGCTGTGGTATCCATTTGCTGCTGTTTATTACAGACTGGATGAAGCTGCGAATGCAATGAAACGTGAAATAGACTACTACAACCGTGCTGAGAATGCAGGTCTTGTCAATAAGCTAGTCATGGGTCTTGTACTCATTCATCTTCACCGTGGAGACTATGTTGCTGCTGACCAGGCATTTAAGTCTTGTCTCAACAGGTGAGCTCAGCTCATCACTTGACAATTTGCCAGGATTTGAGTAGATGATGTCTATAATCTAGACCATCAAGTGCAAATAATACTGACCTGTTTGTCAATAATTTTGCTCGTCTTTGGTGAGCCAGGAATTATCACTGCAGTGGTTTCATGGTTTAAGACCAAGGTTGTTAGCTAGCCAGGTTCAGGTATAACGGTCAAATTACGTCACAGTGCGATGTTCGTGACGTTTACATGTTATTTGTAATTGATCTGTGTGATATTTGAAATTATTGTTGTTAGCTTTTAAAATTTATTTTATTTATCTGACTCCTGATTTTAATTAAACGAGTTTAGTGCTTAGCTGTCGTCCTTAGGTGCTCATGTGATATGTAAAAGAAACAACAAAAAGTTAATAGTCAATACATATTTACGCAAATTCACACATACATACAGGTTCAAGCTGTTGTTTTCTCAACCACTTGTGACTCGCCAACTGATGCCATCAGTGCTTGTCTGAACATTGATCATATGCACAAGCGTTTTGTTGTGACGTCTTTCTTCTTGGTTGCTGCAGTTGCGTACAGTTGGTGATTCTTTGAGTTTTTTGGTGCGTCTGCTGTCAATATCTTTTTACCAGTTAACAAAATTGTGCTAACATCACTGGATGAATATTTTTCAGCAACTGTTTTCATTGGCTGACTTTTGCATGGCAGTTTACTCCACTTAGCTCTGAGCATGGCCATTTTTGAGCACAAACATTTCGTGAGGCAGTGTAGCAATGCATTTGAGGTGTGGTGGGCTATTTTATTATCAATTTACTACAAATTCACTGATAAGTCAGTCGGTGAAAGAATTTTGTAAATCAGTCAGCATTTAGCAAAGATAGCATCAAAAATATAGTGGCACTTTTTTCTGTATGACCACTTACTAAGATGGACAAACACCATCATTTTGAAATGATCAAAGTAAGCCAATTTAGTCACGGCTGAATGTGCTATTGTGAGTGAATCTGACAAGAAGAAGTATTGCTGTTGAGTATTGCATATTGCCAGATTTTGTGACATTGATCACTTTGTCCCCGATAGTTGGGTGAAGTATTGCAATGAGTGTGTCTGTATGTCTGTCTCTATGTCTCTCTGCTTGCATATCAAAAACTGTTTGTTGTGATTTTTCACGAATTTTTTTGTAAATGATACCCATGGCTGTGGCTCTGTCTTCTGATGACAGTATAATACTTCTGGTTTTGTGGATTACTGGCCGACTTGTCACCCCTCGTGGCAGCGAGTGCACTTGTCCACCACAGGCACTATGTAGCCATTATGCATTGCTCATTGCACCCACGGTGAACGAGTGCATTCGCCACCGCAAGGTGTGACAGGTCAGCCGGTAAATGCAAACGTCCATCATTATGTGTTTTTTTGGGGAACATCATAATCGTCATATACAATGGCAGCAAATTGTGCACTGGGTGCGAAGTCTGCTGTTCACGGTTAGTTGGTTACCTTGTTTGAGCATGAAATTATCTTCTGGTGATTAATGTTGTGCAGATGTCCCGGCTTTGCTCAGAGTGAGGAAGCAGCGCCAATTGAACGTCTGCTTGATGCGTACTATGAATGTGATCAAGATGCAGCCGAACTAGTCGTGAAAAGCCCACTGTTTAAATTCATGGAAAACGATGTGAGTTGTATATTACAATGTGCTTAAGGACTGCCAGTAACATAACGTGTTAGATCGCCCGTTCTGAGAACGCGAGCTTATGTTTTGTGCATGTTTCTTCGTCTTTATCTGTCAACTCACTTTCTGCGATGTCAGTCAACTGACATTCTCGAAACTTTTCCACGTGACATGGCTTTGGCCCCAAAGTAAGCACTGCTATACCGATTTCCTGAAAGTGCCCACTGCCCCTTAACAAAATGAGGGACTAAAACCCCAAATTTGGCATCTAACTGCAACATATTAAGTGCCGTCACTCGTGATTTGTAAGAAAAATAGAAAATCGAAAACAATGGTGTTCATCAGTGATTATGAGCTTATATGTTCACCAAATTTGGTAGGGGTCGGACAAACAATGGCAGAGATCGATGCGGTAGAATACACTTGGTGTAGGAAAATTTTGTGACTTCTAACGTAGCAGCAGCAACAAAGGCAAGCTAGCAATTAGCAGCCTGGCCTGGCCACTGTATGCTAGCTCAGCTGCACAGCGTTGGGCGATCGTCATGTTGGGTTTGCCAACATTCTAGTTAATATTACATTCGTTCCCATTGCCGAATTGTTCCCATTGTCATGTCAGAATGTCATTCCCTCTTCCAAGATTGATTCAGAAGATGCATTCTAAACAGCATAGTATGCTAATGCAATGAAATATCATATTATTCATGATTAAAGTGTGTCTTATAGGTGGTTTCCTTTATGCACTATACACCGTGAGCGATAAAAACCTGTCACTTTATTTTTCATTGTAACTACCATATTTCTTTATACTTTATGTCCCAATGCAACCGCAAAGAATACTCTACAGTGTAGTTATTTAACAACTGATGACATTGTAAATGTGTCACACTGCAACGATTACTTCATTGAGTTACTTCCTGTATAAACCTGCAGGAATCTAAATGATTTTGTGCCCGAAGACTCGTCAAGGAATGCCCTAACAAAAGTTGAAAAGATAAACATTTGAAGACTTTCTGAAAAAGTTGCATACGACCAGTTCGATCAAATGCACTGCAGGAAACCGTCGGCTACTCTCATCCAGAACTGCAGGTACCATTGCCACAACTGAAGTCAATGTTAAGGTGAAGTTACAAATTTTATGCCCGTTCTGTAGAGTATTCATTCCTGTTTCCATTGATACATAGTGTAAAAAGCCACCAAGAAATACGAGAGATAATCAAGTGGCATATTTTTTATGGCTCACGATGTACAGGATTTGGCATCAATACAATACAGTCTCGCTGTACAATGATTGGAATTACATCAACTAAATCTGCTAAAAGATGAATATTCCATCAGTTTTAGTCTGCTAATCTGTGGTCCCAGTTAGCCCTCTGAAACCTGAAATCCCCTCTTGGGGGAATTTCCCATGGTTAGGAACCCCTGAAATACAGTGTATATCTTGGTTATGTTCACAACAGAAATCAATCTCACGAAAACGCTCTGTTGCTGATAACAAATAAGGTGTGTTGTTGACTATTGCTTGTTTTCGAAGAAGGTTCTTTCTAATGAAGGAATTATAATTCATGGTTTCTAGTTTGAAAATGCTGATTGCCGTTAGTTATTAGTAAAAGCTTATGACTGATTCTCTGAGCTCCTCATCAATGCTTGGATGCCATTTGTTGGATTACAGAAAAGGTAGCTTTCCACTTATGGAACTGCGTAACTTGAAGAGATTGGAGAGATTGGCAGCTTAAACTAAATTGCGAAATGTGTGACCGATTGGTTCCATGAAATTTTTAAAAGTTTAACCACGTTATATTATTGTTTGTAGTTCACAAAGCTAGCTCGAGATCTGAAGGTGCCTGGTGGTGGTACTAAGAAGCAGCAGTCAGATGCAGCAGCAGAGGCCGGCGGTGACGTCAGTGCTCTTGCTGACAATGTCGATGATCTTGACCTTCGTTGATAACTGCGAGACGATTTTACTGCTGAACTGTGACGAAACATTTCCATTCTATGTACATGTCAATCAATTCCATTGCTCTGTTGTTCATTTTTGTAGATATTTTCTTCATTTGTAGCATTTTTGTCATTCTCTGTTAATATTGTTACTTCGTCATTGTTTCACAATGCTGCAGTTCAGTGAGCTGTAGACCACTGCCATTGCTAGCTAGTAGCATAGTGGCGTATGTACGGTGGTTGTTACATGCTGATTATCGACTGTATGAGATTTTATCGTCTCTAAAAGAAAGTTGTTGGATATATCGTGTTCTGGCTTGGTGAACTCGTGCAGTGTGGTCAGTGAATGCGGCATGTTCTGTGTGATCGTCAGTCTAGTTTATGAGGAAAATTCATTTTAAATACGCATTGCTTTGCTGGCACGGTGTACGCTGTGGTCCTGTATCTGTCGGACACAAGTCAGGTGTTCTACTAAAACGGCTGAGTGTTCGATTGCACAAATAGTGATGCACAATTTGTACAACAGTTGACATCGTCTAAACTGACAGAGCATTACATTGGTCTCTCGGCAATAGCTGCGCCTCGTTTTAAACGTGATATATTTGGACATTTGTTGATTTATGCCACCTTTCACCAGCGAACTGTTAATGTCTGAGCAGTGTTGTTGAAAACCTGTTGTTACTGCTATCGTTCTTTGCTTGTTCCGCAGTTCTTGCAGGGTGACTGCTTATCTGGAAAAACCTGGAAATGTAAGAGAAATGTCAGCGAATTCACCAAATGTCAGGAAATGTCGGGGGAAAATCAAGCTTGTCAGAAAAAAATGGCTAATTTTACGTTTGGGGCTATACGGTGTTTTGTAGACTGTTGCATGTCATCTCAAGTGGCCTGTTTTAAGGATTTTGCTGCTTCTTAAGTCATTGGTAACATTTTTGTATCACATGCTGACATTTACTGTGCATTTGGTAGCACTGACGACAATGCATGATGTCGTAATGCAACATGGGTAGGACTGCCGTGAAGAGTCCGGAAACGTTCGGCAATTTCACAGTGCTTGGAGAGTGGTCACCGTGTTCTTGGCTTGTTACCAGTGACTTTGTTAGATGTGTTATCAGCTATCGGGTTTGCTTCCTGTGATTACATTTCCAAGGTTACTACTCCAGTTAATATGGGTCTCTTACAGTAGCGAATGTGCTGACAGGATAAAATAAATATACCGTGTCATATCGTATCGTATTGCAGAACAGTGCTTGTATAAAGCAAACTGCACTTCTTGCTGCATATGCTGAAAAGTACATAACGCTGTTGACTGATAGGCGCCTGTCCTTGACCTACGTTAGAGTCAGTGCTTTATTTAGTATCTGAGCAATTTTGTTGTTACTGACCCGCCTACACATAGTGTAGGGGGGCCAGACTAGTAACGGTCGCTGGCGTCTGTCGTCTGTAACACCCGCATATGCAACGTAACTCAACAGGGGGCAGCATATGACGGCGGGCCAGTAGTGTTACGTCGCGTTAGGCCGACACCTTGTTTATATGAGCAGTGGATTTTTTGCTATGGCTTGTGTATGTAATTATTATGTCAACAGTATGTTTTTTCACTCTAATCTAGCTTTGATTTTCTGTACATAGGGTTAAGTGACGTCACAGTAATCTCCATGTCGTGGGCATGATGTAATGTGTGACGTGAACTAGTGAAGATTGGTCACGCTATTTAAATAGAATTGAATCGGTAGGTTTAAGAAAGGCTTCGTGCTAGTGGCAGAAAGCGATATCAAACTAACGCAACTTAGTGTTGACATTTCCTTGCCCCACGTCATGGCGGCCAGAACAACTGGCATGGATAGGAATGAAGAAATTATGTCACTGTCACCCTATGTATTGACTTATAATGGTTGTCCATTCCACGTCACTAAACACAGTTCGGAAGAACAGACACTGCTGTGACCTTCCTGTAACATTTCTGCTAATGTTTATACTTTGACTTGTATGATAGATGTATAAGTAAGTAGTATGCATGTGATACTCCTAGTCGACACAGCTGACATAGGTCTATCTCGTCTTATGATTTGTTGGATAGTCTGTGTTAGTACGTCTCTGTGTTGTTCATTGATTGTTACAACGTACTGTTTAGTAGATGTTTAATGCTGACTTTTATCATCACTCAGCGCTCCAGTTGGTGGGCATTATGGCGTAATTATACTTTAATGATAGCAATTACACTGCAAAAGATGCTCATGGATAATGATTACGTCTTGATTTTTACTTTACGCTATTTGGCCATGAAATTCAAGCAAAATTGGTGAACAGGTATGGGTGTTAAGGAAGTTTTTGTCCGCCGTGCATGCTGAAAATACTCACGCAAATGAAGACAAGTCTGCTGAACAGTGTTGACTGGAATAATTTTTAAGACAACACTAAAGAAAATTATTTAGACACAGAACTGATACATTGCAATTTTTATTGCTAACGTAAAAGCTTGCCCCATCTACATGTAGGTCAGTTAAATTAAATTAACGAAAATAAAAGTCAGAGGTCGAATTTCAAGATTACAGGGGACCCCCTGAAGGGGAGGAAATGTTCTTTCTTTGGCTATTGAAACACGTTATGAGGTGACAAAACAGGCCTACATTCTGAATCGCCAGAGGACAGCACCAAATGGTTTGTTGTTTGTCGAGTTCTTTGTGCTAAAGTGGTCGGCGCGACCTCGAGTGAAGGCTGTCTAGTTTGTGGCGTTTTTAGTCATTAGGCCTAGAGGAAACGACACCTTAGTAACTTCAGTTATTATTAACATTCAAAATAAACTAGTATCAGAAGTTACTGCTGATTACCGGCAGGCTACGCCAAGCACAGACGCCGGTGTACGGTATTTAAGTTACTGCAAGTGATTTTCTGTTTCTTTTTGTCCCGCTGGGCTAACACATTATACCGATGGGGTGAAATTCGGTGTGGAATCGACATTCAAATTTCATCCCCATCGGTTTAGACTCCCCAAAACTGAAAATTTTACTATTTTAGGATATAAACACCCAACAGGGGAGTATGCCTTGCGCGATTTAGTCCTATACGAAACTTGCAGCGTTTGTTGGGAGTATCGTGGTCGGTTAACCATTGGTATTTGGAGGTTCGCTCAAGGGTTTCCAAAGATATGGGACCTTTACCTCGGGCGCATTTACCCCCAAATTTTCGACGCCCCATCGGATTTGAATATATTTTAGACGTGTAAAAATAATACCGACCTCTTTGGTAGGGCTGAAACTTCGCGCGCCGCTGGGGGCGAAAAAGTTCGATGTTCTTTCTTTTTTTCCGTTTTGTCCGTCACGCTTTTGAACGGCAGTTTTCGAACGCGACATCAACATTAAGCCCTTTGAACTCAGAAACGATTTTGATATCGTTGGATTGGGGAAAGGTTTAGTTGTGCACAGTGCACTGGCGTTCAAGTTTGTCTCTACGCTGCTAGGTGCCGCCGTCAAAGAATGATAAAGTTGAAAATAAGGTAAAAATAATTGGGGATTTTGCCCCTTATGGGGGACAGAATGTACGGATTCAGATGAAATTTGGAATGTGAGTGTAGACTATGGATCTACCCTAGCGTGCCAAATTTGGCCCTGGTCGGGGAGGGGTGGATACAGAGCTCCAGACCTGAATATTTGGTGCAAATTGATGTTTTCCCGCGTTTTTTCGCCCCGCATGGGCGACAGTGTATACATAGGATGTCAGTGACGTAATTTTGGACATTCTTATCTATGCTGGCTGCCGTGTTGTAGAGAAAGAAAATGTCAACATTTTGCAGCACTTAAAGTCAGATCACCGATCTGGCACTAGCAGTAAGCTTTTCTTAAACCTAATGATTCAATTTTCTTTTAATAACGTGACAAATCTTACCAGTTAACTTTGCACAGTTCGACACCATGCCCTGCAACATGGAGAACGTATCGTGACCATAGATTACTGTGACAGTGTGACGTCACTTCAACCTATCTATACCGATCAAGGTGAAATTTGGCATCGAAACGTACAGCTGGCACACCACGCACGCCAATTTAGGGGTTAGGGTTAGGTTTGGATGTAGCTGACCATGCTGCCGGTGTTGCAGCGGCTACTGCTAGGCGATGCTTACGGTTTCTAGTTGATACTTCACCGTCTGTAGTCGACAGTCGGAACCATGACAGCGCGTATTAGAAGGCTTATCGTGGGAAGGCCAAACGAGACACGAAGCAGGTGTAGGCTATAGGCCTAAGCTTATTTGTTTCAACTTGGGCGTCCATTCAGTGACGGCGCAGGGCCGCCAAGACAGGCAGGTCATTGCAGGTCACTGTGAATGCAAGGCAGGTCAGTGGTGATTCAGTGTATGATTTTAGCAAATAAAATTGTACAATGAGTCCTGCATCCTGAGCCTGCTCACTCGCTCAGCCAGGGCGATAGGGGGTAAGCTTTTCAACCGGGCCATTAACCTGGCGCGTCGTCGTGTATGTAGCGCCGCCACTGCATCCATTTGCCAAGATAAAAAGCAAACACGAGCATCTCTCGAAGCCGTCGATGTTTTCCGCAGTCAGTCTTATTAAAAATAAAACGCCATAAATTGCATTCTCAATTAGATTAAAACGGCAAGCTGTTTTGTCGTACGATACAGCGCGAGGTGCATAACGCTGTTCGCCACAGCGCCTCGCGTTGGTTTTTTCTGTAACTTCGGCATTATGATTTATGAACACCGCCGTTCTACGTCTTCAAAGTCTGCTAGCGAATCGTAATACGGAAAAAAGAATCAATAGGCAGTAAGCCTAACTAGTAAACTAAGCAGTTATTTACCGCAAAATCCTCCATACAGTAACTCGATTCACAGCTACAGCTCGTGTATCAGCCGTTCATAAGACTACTTTCAGTGTTAGAATTACAGTTTAACAGTTCCAACTCGGCTGCTAAAATAACCCACTGAAAACGAAAAGCACATTGGCGTCGACGGCTGACACACGCTGTGAGATCAGTAACGAACTTAGTCGATACAATCGCGGTAGCAAACGGCTGTTGATGGACACGCGCCGTCAGCAAAATGACTGTACAGTCGGAAAATTAAAGGAATTCCAACCTATAGCGCGCAGTGATAACAAGGCAATCGAGGCTAGCAGACTTCGCCCCCGCATGGCGCTTCTTGGTCAACCATAGTCGGGAGTGTGAATGAAGATCGAGCCTGCCAATGGGCAGTAGGCCTATATGCCACATTATGTGAAAACATGACGTAATCCACAAAACCGGAAGTACACTACGTATTGCATTGTCGTCAAAGAAAGACCGATCCACGGCCAAAGTTTTCACGAACAGAAAATAGATTTCGTAACGGTCGGATGTGTAGTGTTTTGAGATATAAGAGCGAACAGAGAGACGGACACACTGACACGCTCATTGCAATACTTTCGCACCCCTCCCGAGGGCGAAGTGACGAGTGAACCTGTTACAAGAATATAATAAGCAGCATATTTCATGCAGGGCTGGCAAAAGTAGGCTTTTATGTTTTGAATAACTTATAATCTGA
>Ga0209363_1000189_pt1 | contig 20733 bp, 11 predicted proteins | sample WorMetexBAHAMAS3_FD_187385 | JGI IMG/M metagenome (GOLD analysis project Ga0209363, IMG submission 187385) | Marine gutless worms symbiont microbial communities from Max Planck institute for Marine Microbiology, Germany - Inanidrilus exumae... | ecosystem: Host-associated > Annelida > Digestive... | reverse complement strand
TATAGTTGATCATATAAATTGATTTTTTTAATAAAATTTAGTATATTTTGACTAGGTGTAAGACTGAGGATGTTTTAGTGTCAGTAAAAGAATGGTATTGATGTGGGTTCGACTCCCAGAGGTGTTATCGTATCAGTGAATCATGTTTTGCGTTGCTGTGGTAGTTGCTGTCGAAAGAAGAGTCAAACTGTGAGAATATAAAGTACTACAAAATACTGTACAAGCGAGACGGGAGGTCTGGCGTTCATCACCACGTCATCGCGTCGAACTCAGTGTCGACAAAGAACATCAGCGAAAACGTCGTGTTTGACGCTGTTTACTTGGTGATGGTGACTGCATACAACAACCAGGATATGGATAGCATCAGTCGTCGCGTCCGGGTCGTCACTCCGCCAGCGCGTGAGTTTCACCGATCTTTACTTCTAGCTATGGCACACAAAACTGACTTACGGCTTTAAAATTTATTAAAAAGTAGGGCTGTTGAGCGATTAATTTTTTAAATTGCGTTAATTGCATGATTAATTATTTTAATCACGGTTTGAATGCACATTTCCTTTGTGTTGTGTTACAGGTGTAGGGGTGTACGAGCCCTAGGGAGTAATGAATGACTAGAGATGTATGGACTGCGGATGCGTCCGCTATCGCATCCACAAGGTTTTTGAATTTTGCATGTCTGCAAATGGATGCGGACGAAACCTTACGTGCAACTGTGGACGTTGACGGCTGGACAGTAATGCATCCTTCCTTCTAAAGTAGCATTCTCACTGCAGCCGTAACTTGTGAGTTATTGTCATAACGCTTGCTACCGTGAACGGCGGTCGAAACGGAGGGGAATTGGTCAGTGTATGCGAGGGTATGTGTCACGTGTAGGGTGAAGCAAGGCTTGAGTAGGAGTGAACAGCTTGTCGGGTATTTCTATAGCGCGGACTGGCGCTTATGCAGAGCCAGCCAGTGGACTTGCCACGTCTGCCTGCTTCAGCTCATGTCAGCACGGCTAATACCTTGACGCTGCTAATCAAGGCATCAGCCACAGCTACAGTTGATAAGGATACCGTCGAACCCTTTTCCCTGACTGGGATTATCTCCCATTTATCATGTGCATAGGAATTATTAGAAATAATTCTTTGGTAGGCGAACGCACTCAGGCTGAGGTTAGAACCCGGGCCACTGAGCGCGTCACTACTGCACATGGCGCCTGAGTTCTTTGACCTTTTGACCCCTTACTTAAATGGGTTACCAGGACTCATTGTGGTGATGTTAGCTGCGTTGGTTGTTGAGATATCATATGGAAAAAGAGACTAACGCATGAGCGCCACAACTACCTTGCATAATTTGTGACTGTTACTGCCTCTAGCTTAAGGAGGCACATAAGTATAGGTATTTATTTATATCACAGGTGAACTGGTACCAGGCCCATAAAACGAGATAGTTATTGTGGTTGTTGTTGTTAGCTCCGAGTCCAAAGCCGACAGCTGTGGAGCATACAAGTCGAGATGTTGGAATTATCGCGGGCGTGATCGTTTGCGTGGCTCTGTTCATTGCTCTTATCCTTGTCATTATCTTCTATCGGTTAGTCGTTGGCTGTTCTGTCATTTTTTCGTTACTGTTGCAAAGGCTTGTGTGCCCCAGTGGGGTTGTTCTTTCGTCTTCCTGTCAAAATCATTGCTCAAATTGTGGATAAATTTTGGCATTTTTTAACGGAATGTTTTAGAACGAGGTCGAGGGGGACGTTAAATCAGTCAGTCAGTCAATTTGCAACATGGTCTGAGAAAATTTGCATAATTTCATGTTTGAAATTGAGTGGGAACCGTGTGTAAACAATGTGTTGCCCTAACGTGACATTACACTACTGGCACGCAGTCGCGTCCTGCCCCCTTGTGAGTTACGTTGCATATGCGAGTGTTACAGACGATGACAGATGCCAGCGAATGTTACTAATCTGCCTCCCGTACACTATGTGCAGCCGGGCCAGTAACAAAATATCTAACAGTAGCACACTGTCAAAGCCGTTTGAAGTGGAACGCTCTTGTGTGGTTTTTAGTTTATTTGGCATCTAGCAGTGATAATGGTTAAAAGACAAATTATGTACATTCTTATAAGATAGTGTATAAATATTATGGCGATCAACCTAGAAAAACGTTGCAGAAAGAAATTTTTCTGACTGCCCAACGTATGAATTGTTATATTATCAAGAATTGTCGGCACTCTACTGCGATATGTAGTGATCATTGTCAGTGTTTAATATGTGTAAGCCAACATAATACAAGTACGTCTGTTTTCGGGGACAGCCATATATCCACACATGCCGATCTTATGTTCACACGCCGCATGATATTGATTGGCACATGATTACCGAAGCTCTTCCCACCCTGAACGTTACTTATGGGTGGGTGGCCGAATGGTCCAATTTTGGGCTTCTGGGAGAGCAAAGTTCCCCAAAATGGGAGATTTCCTGCCCAGGACGCCCATGAACCACCGTGGAAAATTTGACGCCGCTAGCTTTATCCTCGCCAGAGACATCCGTAACCATGCAAACAAACAGTAACCAATATATCCACACCTTGCCTGTCGGCATGTGTGGATGATAACAGTAAAAGAACACCCAACAAGCACTGTACCTAGTATGCATAGATTAATATACAGTGTACTGACAGCATGCAGTTTATTTAGCTGTGGGGCCAGTATAAATGTATACTTATGTGTGTGTCTGTAATGGGTCTGTGGTACTGTGGTTGGTTGGATGTTCAGCTGCAAGATGAAGAAATACAAGTCACTGCCTGTGAGAGATTCCACTGCTGTATATAGTGAGCTGATTGACAACCATGTCAGTGCTGCGCCTCAGCCATGTAAGTACCTCGTTTTCATATACAGCCAATCACCGTACTGTTTTGGACACCGTCGGCATATTGCCTTGCTGATGGGTTGCTGAAGATTGCAGCCTGGGTAGGCAGAGTCTGTCTGCCAGCTGTCCAATCCATTCCAGCACTACTGATTTGTTTTTATGATACTCGCACAGTCTGCATATCTTTCTACTTTTATTATTATTAGGCAACATTGCATGAATTCAGTGCATAAGATGCGGCCTATTGCTACAGGCAGAGTAGCATGATCTGTTGATTTGTATGTTGGTCACATTCTTGAGCCCTACTAAAACGGCTGAACCGATCAACATGCTGACTGATATATTCCAAGGAACCATGTATTAGAAGGTTGAGATGGAATGAATTCATGTACAGCCATGAAGGTTGATTTGGGCACACAGGTGAGCTCCATGGGGTCAAGATACCGACGGGAAGGGGCAATTGTTAGGGTGTTGTCCATTTAAAAGTATTGGTAATCACTGCTGTGGTGTACGCAGCAAAGTGGATCATTGAAGCAGTCGTCAATAATGGCATGCAGCAAAATGGATCATTTAGTCCTCAATAATTGCACGACACGTGATGTGGCATTTTGTCAAAATAGTTTGACCACTTATTATTATTATTATAAATGTCCAAGGAAGGAGTTGAATTGATTTGTGAAATGAGAACGTTTTCAGTTGACATGCGAAAAACAAAAATTGATAAAAAAAACCGGAAACAAAAAGCGATGCGTATCAGTAGGACAGGTTAAAAACGAAACGTTTTCTGTGTTGTATTTCAGTGATCACGTCGGATATGTTGGATGTGTTGGAAACTACCACGGTGCTTGCGAAGTACCCAGAGAACGGTCGAATCAACAAACCGACCAGTACAAAATTGCCACCAAAACCACATTTTCCAATCCCTGTCGACAACTTGGAGGAATACGTTGCATCAAGGAAAGCCAACGACTGTGAAGAGTTACGAAAGGAATATATGGTTTGTTTGTTTCACTTGCAGCTTTTTTACTTGTAATATAGGCAATATATGTATATTTTGTGATATGCATATGTTTATCTCCTAAGAGTGAGCAAAATTTATGAGTTAAAATTAATTTGTGATGTCCGTACCAGCAGGTAAGGGAAATCCTGGCATATCTGTTAAATTGTCATTTCATCATACCAGCAACAGAAAACTGCATAAGTGAGAGTACCGCATAGCTAAAGATGGAAGTTTCTGTAATGACATTTTATCCAACTGCTTTGAAGAAAGATTACAAAGGTGGGCATTATACTGCTCTGGAGTAACGGTTTTATAACTATGGAGTTTATTTCATCCTTAGCTCTATGTGTATGTTAGTAAAATAGTTGTTATTTTGCGGTATCTTTGTGTCGCAGATGAATCATCTGGCTAAGTTGTAATGCTGGAAGAATCAGTCATAGCAAGCCATAGGTCTAGCTGAATACACCTTCAGCCCACCATTCAGCTAGTATAATGCTTATATATAGTTACCTACATATAGTAGTGTTTTGTTACTGCCAGTTAATGTTCTGGCCACATAGTGCATTTAATTGGTAACATTAGATTGAGTGTTACGTGACGTTGTTCTTGGTAGGAAATTCCGGACAATAATCCTGAAGCGTCGACAAGTGTCGGAGCCGATCCTGTCAACCGACTGAGGAATCGATTCATCAACATACTGCCTTGTAATTAGCATTTGCTTTTGCATCTGGGTAATGTTACACACAATATGTGATAGAGATGTGGTGACACAGTTGGACATTGCGATGCTGTGTTAGTGCATTATTGGTAATTATTTTTCTGATGTTTGCTTTTTGTGTTAGATTTAGTTTTACAGTAGTAAGCCACTGGCTGGGAAGAACGTCTCTGAAATAACCTATTTTGTGTTGGGTGGAACGTAAAACCTTAACTCAGTCAACGAGTCATAGATTCATCTCACAGTTGTATCAGTTTCATGTTATGACCTCGTATAATCTTTCATGCATATTTGCCCACGAACAGTCTTTCAACTTTGACGGCTTTGTGCATGCTTGCTTCAGCAGCCCCTATCTTCCCTATTCTGTATCGTTGTTGGTCATTTTCTACAACATTTGTCGTGTGATGTTAAAAGTTAAAACAGTTATTAAGTTTAAATCAACTGTTGGCTACATACTTTTAACCCATTTGACTTATAAGAACAAACTGACTGGCATGGAGCAGCCATGACACATAAATTAGGGTGATAAACTCTGTATGATCCAGGGCTGCGTTAAGTACGTAAGGGATTTAGAAAACTGCTTAGTGAACGTGCTTAGCTATCACTTAACGGGAAGTAGCAAAGAAAGCGCTTACATACTAAATATTCGATGCGAGATGTTATTAGCAATGGCTTTATAATCATTATTACATCACATTTATGCCATCAGGTTAACTAATCGGTGACAATGCTATGTAATAACTTTAAAGCTCAGTATAATCATTTTTCTCACCATTAAAAAACCAAACGTTCTGACGTCTTCACAGAACAAATGTAAACAAACGATGTCTAATTTTAGCACTCAGCAAAGATTTTTTCTGCTGTTTCTGCTGGCGGCAGCAAAGTCATCGCTTACGGACTTAACTGCAAAACATACTAAGCGCTGAGTTCGCTCAGGTCAGCGATAACATACTTAATGCAGCTCTGGTTTGGAACTTTAGATATTTAAGCATTTAGCAGTTAAAGTACTACACTGTCCTAGCAAGTGGAGTAGGCTTACCAGTTTTTCATTCTCATGGCACCAGGTGCAGTCTGGAGGGGCATGCCGCTAACATTGCTCTAGTTGTTAAGAGAAATCCTTGTCACAGATCGGCGTATGACAGCCTTCAGTGAGAGAGTTTGAAGCATTAAAAGACACAAGCCAAAATCTTTGCCACGCCACATGACTCGCGGTGCCCGCCGTCTGTCTGTGTGCCGGCCCGTCCCTCTATCCACGTAAGCCAGGCCCCTGGTCACCGGTCTGACAAACAAACGTGTTGACAATCGGATTATTAGATATAGATATGTTGTTGCATGTAATGACTGCAGATGATCACTCCAGAGTCGTTCTGGACGTAACAGAAAGCAGTCTGGACTCGGACTATATCAATGCCAGTTATATTGATGTATGTAGTAAGCTTTCTCATTGTTATTTTGTGTGTTGTCAGTGCTTAGATGCATTGGTTCTATGATACGACCAATCAGCTTTTATTAGTACAGAACGTAGGTTTATGTAGATGCAAATTGCATGCATAACTTGTGTACCAAACTGCAGTGTGTCCTACAGTGCAGTGCATTACTCGGGTTTTCTTTACTATAAAAAGGCAGATTCTTGCTTTGAATGGAAGTTATTTCACTTGCAGATCCCTTTTTAGTAATTCTTGACCTCTCCCCTCCAGTAGATAGCATCTGATCTGTGATGATTGTCTGCAGGTTAGGACGGAAACGAAAATAATCGGAACCTTTTTCTGTGTTGTATTATGTACGATATGCAGACACGTGAACAGTTCTTAAATTTGCATGTTGGTTTAGGTTTAGATTTTGGTTTTGTGTGTTTGTTTACATTTAAAATTTTCTATGTTTTTCATTTTAGCTTACGTCCTTTTATTCATGTGTTGCTTGCTATTATTGTGTTGAATTTAGTTTCTTCAGTACCAAGCCGAGAGATTGGCTGGGAAGAACATGTCCAAAATGACCTATTCTGTGTTGAGTGGGATGTAAAACCTTAACTTAGCGATTGTTGAAGTTTCTGTTCGTGCTTCACTACTGAGTAATTATAAAATGGAGGTTTGAGTTTGTGATTGCATTGTGAACATCAGTCAAGGTACTTTGCATTCGGCCCAGTTAGTCCTACAATGGATAGCTATCCTTCTCGTCAGCTTGGCGATTATTGAGATTGGTGACCGCCGTAGGAGTTAGCATCTAATGATATAATGATGAATGTGTCAAATGTCGTGTTACAAGTGACTCAAATGCTTTCATGTCTAGATGGTTTTGTGTGCAGGGTTACAACAAGCCGGCAGCATACATAGCATCACAAGGTATGTAGTGAAGTTGTGTTACTAGGCAACAGATTAGTTACATTCTTAGCTAGTAATTTCTCTTATTTGCTACTATATTAATGAAATGGGTAAAGTGAATACATCGATAATCATGAATCCATTCGTACATTTGTCCATCTACAAAAAGTTTCTTTGATTTCAATGAGAGGTAGTGGTCGATGAGTGATGCATGATGGTATGCAGTATGATCCAATCCAAGGTCACAAGTCCTTCCAAATTGGAAATCCAGTCGTTTTCAAAAGTTATCTTTTCCGCCATTTACAATGGGAGCTGGCAACTGACCATGTATTCTTAAACTAGGGCACAATATCTAAATTTGATCGGGCCTGATTTTCGATATTTGTCCTAGTTTTGTGTCCCGTGACTTTGAACTTGGTACAAACATGAGTTGAGAAGAGTCGACCGTCAGTTTGTACGGGGCTAATTTTTATTTAAAATGACACCTTTGAGTGACTAGATGATGAGATAGTCATAAGCTGATGGAGTGAGTGAGTGAATAGATTCTTAACAGCACCATAAGCACAAAGTAGGCTATTCGGTGCCAATATGATAAATTAATTAAAACAACAACGTTATAACAAATAAGGTGAAACAAATAGTAAATACGAAGAATTGTGTTAGAACAGATACAGTGGGTTGATTAAAAGGTTATTTAGATGGCTTGGTAAAAGCCACTCTCCTTGCAAAATCAAGGATGCAGTGTGCATCGACATTGGAGAACAACTCGTTCAATGTGGTACTGCTAAAATATTTCTGGCGTACGACTGCGGTACTTGGACATTCTAAAAGCATATGTTTAGACGTCAAATGACACTTGCAATGATCACAGACGGGTTGACTCTGTCTCGACAGAAGAAACGAGTGAGTCACTCATAAGCTGAGTGAGTGACTGAGTAGATTCTTAACAGCAAATGTCAAATAAAGTGAGAAAGTAGAAAATCATTAACAGTAGATAATGTGAAGCTGGTCTGACATTGCAGGTTGTAATAAGTGGAGCGTCGATGACATGTGGCGCATGATCTGGCAAGTCAGCTGCTGTCGCATTATCATGCTCACAAACCTTGTCGAGAAGGGAAAGGTATACGTGGTTACTGTTTTTAAAATTTTATTTTACTATCGCCATCTTCTTAGAAAGAACGAAAGAAAGAAAAATGCAGAATTGAACTGTAGAATTGTGTGGAGTGTAACCAGTTAGTTTTGTGACAAGATGGGTAGATTTTTGGACATGTGGAATGTCTAAAGATGATGCTGTGTTCATCATTTGTCTGGTTTATACAACTTACCATCCTGGCTTTCTAAGAAATGTGTTTTTGAGATGGCTAGTTTTATCACCAGTATTCTTATCAGATCTGCTGATGCTGTCTGTAGCGTGGATGGTGCTAATACTGTTTGCGCTTCTTTGACGTTCGTGTTTCTTCATTTTGGAGCTTACTGACACATGACTCAGGGCCGGTTTTTCCACCGCAAATTAATCTCCCATTAATGTTAATGGAAGATTAATTTGCGGTGGAAAAAGCGGCCCTCAATGTATGGAATTTCTCAGCACTTTCACAGCCATATTTAAAACCAAACAATGTGACATGCTTGCCGTGAATGTAAACACGAAGCCTAGTCTGTACCACAGCGTGCCTGTGATTCCCTTGCATCATATGGCACCGTGTAAATTCTTTTTGATTATCGCTTGATTGATCAGTAGATTGATTTATTTGTTGCTTTGACACAGACTATTAGTGACACAAAGACCATTGGGCTGTGAAAAAAAATCAAAAGTTGTCTTTTAGAATAAGATGCAGTCAGAAATGGCGGATTTTCCCCTGGTTTCTCGTCTCCACCTGGCCATCTTGACCAAACAACATTGTCTGATGTCCAACTGGTGCCGCCGCCTGGCGAAGTGAACGAAACATTTGTCTCCTCTTTGATTCTGGCCAATTCAGTCCATCATGTGAAAACATGACATCGTCCACAAAACGAGAAGTACATAGCATATTGCACTGTCACCAGAGGAGGACGTAGCCACGGCCACTGGTAACATGTACAGAAAATTTGGTGATTGATTTGATGCTCGTATTGTTGTGTGCTTAGCCGAAGTGCGAGCTGTATTGGCCGGACACAGCAGGCGAGGAGAAGCTGTACAGTAACATTAGCGTTACTCTGATGGACACGGAACAGACAGCTGACTTTGTCGTTCGGACGTTCCAAGTTCGACGCGACGACGACACCCGACAAGTAAAGCACTTCCACTACACTGCATGGCCGGACCACGGAGTTCCAAACCATGCCGGGCCGATTATATCGTTTCGTCGCAAAGTGTGTCTGCATGACGAGTCACATCCGGGCCCCCTTGTTGTTCACTGCAGGTAATGGCTTGTTGTCTATGACAGCATAACTCTTGCAGGCATTAGTTTTTAATTACTCGTAGGCTTGTGTCTGTTTGTTATGAGGAACTGTTCCACGATTGTTTGGAAGGTGAGTGGCCCATGGGCAGTCCAGATAACAAAACTGGTTGCATTTTTTTAGTTGTGACTATCATTTGACTTAAATTTCTCCAGTTGTCCATTTTCCTAGTGTACTTGAGTTAGCCGTTGTTGAAATATTAAAGGCAGTAGCAGTGTGTCGTAAAAGGCTGTATTGCCGTTTTATCACCTCTCACAGCAGTGGATGCGTGTGCTGGGCAGACACATTCGCCCATGGTGATTGGAATGTACTGATGCACAAGTACGTTACATTGGGCGAACACATATACCCTCAAACGTGCCCTATCCTTTGGGGATCTGGATTGCCATCTAATATACAGTTCCTTTGGCACACACGAGTCTGCCGCCCCAACGATTTCTTGATCGGTCCAGCTTTTTTTGCACAGCTCACCAGTGTGCCCAACAAACAGACAAACACACAGACCATGCTACGTGCAACATCTGTAGCAGTAGGCTGCATCTATGCCCTGTGTGCTGGCGACGTGCCTAATAATACAGTTGAATTTGATACATCGTGAATGTGGCATGTGAAACTAATAGTTGCTATGCATTGCTGTTAGTGCCGGGGTCGGGCGCTCCGGTGCGTATATTGCATTGGACTCGCTGCTGGATCAGGCTAATGTCGAGGGCCAAGTCGACGTGTATGCGTTCACGAGCAGCATGAGAAAGAGTCGAGCCAACATGATTCAGACCGTTGTAAGTAGTGATTCTGCCTGAATGTCCATGTGTGTTTTGTATTTATTACCAACCACTTTAGTGGTTCAGGTGCCCCATGGTCATATATTCGAAGGTTGAGGTGACGGTCAAAGTTTTTTGTCACAGAGGAAACTGAGGAAAATCCGTGTTGCAAAAATGGTTAATGAGATCTTGTGTGAGGGCTGTCTAGTTTTTCAAAAGAAAATGGAAAGATATCTGCATTTGTTTTTCATCTCACCCATGATCTCGTCAACCGAGTGCCAGCGTCACAAGTTGTTGACAGCTCTGAAAGCTCACTTTCGTTTGCAGCACTTAACTGTCACTGTCGCAGATGGAGATGAGAATTTTGCTGACTGTCATCATCAGTCATGATATAATATAGAATTAACTTAGTTGAATTTTGTACAGTGTGATTTAAATCTGTCAGTTTTGTTTCAGTTTAAAAAATTTTCCAGTTTTCGTTTCAGTTTCCGTTTTATAATTTTTTCTGTTTTACTTAACAGTTTTAGTAGTGGTAGCTTTCTTCGGTAATTCAGTAAATATGAAGTTCGAGGATCAGTCCTCTGTGAGACTCTTGCATTCTTCCTTCAAACTCAGTTGAAGTATGTACATAGGCAAACGTCATGTACATGGCGTCTCTGATGGTGGTATAACAAAGCGTTAAACAATTTTTGTTCAGTTTCAGTTGTTAATTTATGTGTGTTTCCGTTTCTTTCTCGTTTTTCCATTTTTTCCCGTTATTGTTAACGGAATTAAATTATCACCATTAACGGCATGAATCTGTTACCGTTACTGTTGACTTAAATCTGATTGATTTCATATTGTACATATTATGCAGTGTGCTAGTGCCACACAGTATTTCTGTGAAATGTATGGTTCTTGTTTGTGTTTAGAGTTCATTCCTTAGACCTTTTGTAACTGTTTCCAGGAAGAATTGGATGACGGACAAAAATGTGAAAAACACTGTGAAATCTGATTAAGTCATGTTATGTAGGCAGTTTATTGCATACATACGTGACTTTGTGTTGTTTTGAATGCAGGAGCAGTATATATTTGTGTACAATGCCCTGTTGGAGGCACTCAAGGTCGGCAACACAGTAATCTCCTGTGTCGACTTCTGTTCTGAATACGAACGCCTGTGTCATATTGACCCAACTAAGGGAAAATCAGGACTCTTGGAACAGTTCGAGGTCTGTTGACTGATGTTTGTTTTGCAATTCAGGACTATTTGTATGTGAATTGGATAATCTGACTGTTTTTCCACAGTTGTCCGTGAAACAGTTTTTATTGGATTTTTATAGGGCAGTTAACGGTTAAGGACTTCTTTGATGATTAATCTTTGAATGATTTTTTTCTTGCAGTAAGGTTTGTGAGCTTTTGATGTTGACTGTCTGTTAGAAAGTCCAGGTTTTTGAAGCAAAAGTTGAAGGATAGTTTAACATTCTTAGCATGTGATGACAATAGCTACTCATTAGCTGATGGCTGGATGCGTGGCCACATCCTACTTAAATACAGAAATCCCTGTGAAGTCATCCCCAGACTGATGAGTTACTATGCAAGTCGCCATTTACAATGGGAGCTGGCAACTGACCACCGATTCTTAAACTAGGGCACAATATCTAAATTTGATCTGCCTGGATTTGTAACATGTGTCCTAGTTTTCGGGTCACGTGACTTTGAACTTGGCACAATCGTCAGTTGTGAAGAGTTGACCGTCAGTCCCATTTGGGGCTAATTTAATAATAATAATAATAAACATATTTGTATAGCGACATAGGGTCATAACTTCAGAGGCGCTGTTTCATGTTTCATATACATGATATAACAGTGAAGTTTTGTTGATGCAGCTTCTACAGACGATGTTACCAGCTGAAACACCTGAGGCGCATGCACAGGGAGTTAGTGCCGAAAATGTGCAGAAAAATCGCTTTCCACATATAGTGCCAAGTTTGTGGCTATATTTGCATGTCTGTTATTCAATTCAGATTAGGATTTCAGTGTTACAATGGATTTTTTACTGCTGCCGCTGGATTTAGGCAAAAGCTAAACAACCAGTTGTACCTTTGGCCCTGATAGTTTAGATTGTGTTTTGTTTGTTACGTGATGGAGTAGTATCATACCATAGCCAAGAATTAAGAGATGCTACCAGTAGCAGTGTTAGCCATATCTATGCAATCAGAGTGACAGCCAAGAACATATTTCTTTAATCGTTAATGTTTTGTTTTTACTATGTCAGTGTTTGTTTAGTTTTTAATGATCTAGCATTTGTTGTCCTTAAGATACAACTGCGGCATAAATTCTTGGCTGTATTTTTATTGTCTTACTTACTGCAACTGGACACTTTTGCATTCTGTACTTTTCACTTAATTGTTTGTTATTTTAAAACTTAATTCTCGGCTCAGTTTTCAGCGACTGTATCATTTTTGTGGGATTACAAGTTTATTACAATTATTTAAATCCAAAATGGTAAAAGGTAAAGGTCGGATTCTTCTATAGCGCTACTTACATGGTAAGTAACGTGTCCAGCTGTGCTTTACAATCTTGGAAGTGGAAGTTGATCGGCAAGAGCCAATGGTGCTGCAGCGCAAATGCGGCCATCCATTGCACGTGTTAACGGACAGTGACTGCAGCTGGCAAGTACAGCTCCGCCCCAGTCAACCACACCAAGCCTGTACCCCATGACATCTAAATCCCCCAAGTGCTGTAGAAATGTGATATGATGTTTAATTTTATTTTACCTGTTCTGTTTTACTTCTCCTTCAGTGAAGTCTAGTGGCACTCGATGAGTTTCTCCTAATGGTGTGATCATACGATGATGGTGATGGTTTTTGTTGTTACCCACACTTGGCTGTATAGCCGCCAGCATGGGTAGGGCATTCAGTCGCGTCTGTCTGTGTGTCTGTTTGTCCCCACTCAAAAAGGAAAACGGCTTGAGACATCACAACCAAACCTAGTACACATATAGTATACTCTATAGTAGTTGCTCGACATGCATTGATTCAGAGGTCCAAAGGTCAATGTCACATGATATGAAAACCGAATTGATTCAGAGGTTGCTAGTGATGCACGCTGCTACGGCAGTATGCTGCTGCTGCCGGCATGGTTCCACTTGTCCATGCAAATGCCTGTGTTGTTTCTGTTGTTGTTCTTGTAGTTGTTGTCAAAGAATTTTAATAAAAATACCGTTTTTTAATTGAAGGTCACTCCACAACGAAAACAAACACCTGACAGTGTCATATGGCAGTCGAACGTTGCAGTCAAGTGAACGTTGGAATAGAGTGTCGTTAATCGCAGTTTGATGTTGTGATGATCATTCTGTGTGTTGACATTAAGTATTTAATGCTGTTTGCTTTTTCCACAGCTGAACGTCAGCGGCCGTACTTAATGACACGAGTCCAGGGTACCAATGACTACATCAATGCTGCCTTCCTTGATGTAAGTGTCTGTATTTTGACTTCTACACTGTCTCAAAAAAAACAGAAGATTTTAAGGCTATAACTTCAAAAAGCAGAGTCAAGTTTTAAAATATTCGGCAGAAATGCTGCATAGATATCAGGCAATCAAAATCTAGTTTATTTTTACCTCAACAGACTGGCCAATGTCAGTACAGTGACCAAAATACCTTATGACTTGTTTGAAATTATGGACGAGCTAACTGACAAGGTGATGCATTTTGTCAGTAAATTTTAGTCGTGGATGAGTTGGTGGTCGTTTGTTGATATGTCAGAGTTATCGTCGGCGCAGTGGTTTCATCATTACACAGATGCCCCTACCTCACACAGTCATTGATCTGTGGAGAATGGTTTTTGAGCATGACTGTGCCACAATTGTGATGTTGAATCCATCCGACGAAATGGATGAGGTATTTTGGCTGTTGATATTTATATTCACTTATTTGATGTTGTGCAGTATTTTTTGTTGTTGTTTTGACAGCTTTGATTAATAATCGGAAAGATTGTTTAATTCTAAAACGTCATTTCGGCAATCTTCAAAGCTTTGGACAACCTCCCATGTGAACCAGAAAAATGGCCGTAAAATGATGCATGTTTGTTTATGTTGCATATATTGTTTTGTTAAAGTCTTTGTTTTGTATATGAGATGTCTGCATTTAAACAAGTAAGAGGCAATGTTTCATAGTAAATTGAAAACATTAACAAATGATCAGCCTGTTGGTAATTGTAATGGTTTGGTCTAATAGCAAGGATGTCAGACACATGAACCAAGACCCCGTGTCGATCCCGGTTAGCAGTGGTTCGACTGTTGAAGAGTCCACCTAAAAACCAACTCGATCCATTGCCAAATTTCATAAATTTCATTGAAATCGAAGAAACTTTTTGACAGACGGACGTATGGACAGAAAACATTAGGTTGACTCTGTCATTGACAGAGTCAACCTAATAAAGCCAGACTCAAATGTCCGTCTGTGAATCTGTCCATTTGTCCGTCTGTCGAAAAAGTTTCTTCGATTTCAGTGAAATTTGGCGTGTGTGTAGAGGTCGATGAGTGATGCACGACAGTATGCAATATGACCCGATCCAATATCAAGGTCACGAGCCCTTCAAAGTTGGAAATCAGGTCATTTTCAAAAGCTATCTCCTCCGCCATTTATAATGGGAGCTGGCAACTGACCACTGATTCTTAAACTAGGGCACAATATCTAAATTTGATCAGGCTGGATTTTTTATATTTGTCCTAATTTTTGTGTCACGTGACATCGAACTTTGCAGAAACGTCAGTTGCGAAGAGTCGGCCGCCAGACCCGTACAGGGCTAATTTATTGTTATGGGATTTCCACAGAGGACATATACTTTGTATTAGATGGGGATTTGGATCCACTCACGGAAAGGGGACCTCCTTCTGGAGGTGGGTGTAAAAGTTTCAGCTGGCCTCCCAGCAGTTACTGAGCTCTAGTATTTTATGTTGTTGATTATTATCATCATTTTTTGTCTTTGTTATCTGTTGTCATTCACATTTGTATATTTGCTGTGTTCTTTCGCATGTCATTAATAAGTCAGTGGATGACGTTCTTATCAATGGTAAATTTTAAGTCAGGAGTGTCCAAAAACACATATTAATCATACACAGTTTATGAAAGTGCTCAACATTTGCTCACTCAGATGCTGTTCACTGCTCTAGAGCATTAAACAATGATAATCATTTTGTTCGGAGTTTCACACCGGCTGTCTGGCTGACTGTGTGTGTGCCAGACCTATGGGCAGTATTGGCCGGAAGAGAACGAAGAATGCGAGTGTGGCCCGTTTGTAATCGAGGCGCTGTCAGTCAGGAGAAGAACACCAGAAATCACAGTACGAGAGCTGAAGATGACGTTCAACCAGTCGGTGAGTTTTGCTCACAGATTTTGGCACATAAACTGTGTCCAGAGAAAAAGTGAGCCCCCAAAAAATTTTGCAATAACATGACTAAAACTTCATCAAATTAAATGTAATTTTGCACAAGGATAACCACACGTATTTCAAATGATGGTGTGAAGTTTCTGGAAAATATGTCTTAGCATTACTCAGTAATCAAAGTCTAAATAAAACCGTTCAAAAATCCAATTAACCAACACAGCTGCTGTCATTTTACACAGTCTGATCATTTAAATCTTATGCTCAAAATGTTCCTTTTTTTCTCTCTGATACAGCTATGCAGTCTCTCCGCCATTGGTGGACAGCTCTGTCAATGATGCTCTCATCAAAGTGGCGCCATTCCTCAATCAGTCGTTCTGTCAGACGACTGACATCACCGATCTGGCAACTGTAGACTTGCTGTTGCAAAACGCCACAGATTACATAGTAAGCCAGACTGAGGTTCGGGCTATTTGGTGGCCAGTAGTGTGGACTGATGAAGTCTGATATCTCGGCTGAAAGCAGTGCAACTGCTTGCTTAATTTTGTGGCATGCTTAGTTTCGTTCAATATGGGGCATGTTTGTACTTGTCAGTGCAAAATGTAAATGGGGCTCATTTTTTCGGGACACTATATTTTTGCTTTGAGTGCTTCGATACTGTTGATTGGGCACCAGGAATAGCATCTGGCATGTAAAAATTGAGTCTGGGCACAGATTTGGGGAGTCTGCACCGCTAGTGTCCAATGATCTACCCTTACCCCTTAGATCTCTTCAGACCTTTGCCACACATTCACAGCTCATCTTACGACTTACCTCTTCACTCAGTCATATATCTCAGTTACTCTTGTCACCTAGTAAACCTCCACGCCTCAGATTCGAGCCTGTGCTTGACTACTGTACAAGTTATAAATGATTTTATTGACTGAGATTACTGTGTACTGCATGTTTGATGGCTGCAGTCGCCACCGTTTGCCAAAGATGAAGCACCACGAACGGTCACACACTTCCAGTTCAACGGCTGGACAAAGACGGGCAGCATGCCGACGTCAGCGGTGCCACTCATGACTCTACTTGACTTGGTAGAGGAATCACAGCATGGAACTGGACATCATCCCGTCGTCGTACACTGCCAGTACGCCGTGCATGTTTGTTTTTTTACTGGCCCGCCTGCACATAGTGTAGGGGGCCAGACTAGTAACGGTCACTGGCGTCTGTCGTCGTCGTCTGTCGTCTGTAACACTCCACAGCGGCAGAACACAACTCACCGGGGGGCAGCATGCGACGGCGGGCCAGTCGTGTTACGTCCCGTTAAGGCGACCCCTTGTTTTTTGTGTCAGCGAAACTATTCTATTATGTTTTAGGCCTGTCCATTGATTGCGTTTGTTCTGATGACCTGATTAAATACTGGAGGTCAAAGGTTAGGTCACAGAAAGCCATTGAGGTGGCAAAGGCAGCCACCCGACATCGTCGTCGTCATTATGTTTTCGGGCTGTCCACCTGTTGCATTTGTTCCTTCGTCCGGACCGATCTTCTTACCATGTAATCTCATGAACGGCTTGAGCAATCTCAATGGAACATTCACGGCGTGTTCACTGGCCCCCCACTGGTGACATGATTAGATTCTGGAGGTCAAAGGTCACAGCAGGTCATCGAGGTCGAATCTTGTGAACACCAAATCTCATGATCTACTTGAGCAGTCTCTGTGAAACTTACAGGGAATAACCAGATCGTGTTTAGATCGTGGAAGTCAAATGTCAAGGTCACAGGAGGCCATCAAGGTGTTGAATGCATCCAAGTCGATGCTGGGGCATTGAAGCCCATCTTTTAGATCACTGCTTGATGTTTGCTGTGTGTTTTTCTCAGTGTTTACTTACTGCTATTTGTGTGTAGTGACGGCGTTCGCCAGAGTGGCCTGTACGTTGCTGTCAGCTGCGTCTGGGAGCGTCTCAAAGACAGCCAGGAAGTGGACATATTTCAGGCAGTCAGAGAGCTGCGCTACCATCGGCCACAGATCATACCTGACGTGGTCAGTCCATGTTTGCTGGTTGTAGCATCTTATTTGTACGTTCTCATTGACCCCTCTATGCTGCACTGGTAACTATTATTATAGCTAGAAAAGCTGTCGCTTGACGGTTACTCATTTTGGTTTAATGTCATTCACCAGAGGCCGCCAGCAGTGTACACATCCACCTTAACATTGTAGTCATGCATTGTAACTAACCCTAGCTGTGTTTGACCTCTGACAAGACTTGATTTAGGTCGGGTTATGATAAACGACCATGCCAGATGTCTAGGTTAGAAGTCATTTTGATGGAAAATTACTGCCAGGACACACAGACTACAGAGCAGAGCACTCTGCCTGGACTACTAAACTGGTCGCTAATTATAATGCTGCAGTATAAAGTTGGTACATTAGCCATTGATGTAGCGCAGAGAGGGCACAGTAATTTGTGTCTGGCCAGATGTACTTCAGAAAAGGCTCCAACTTGCTGTCAGATGGCACAGTGCACTGGCTGTTCATCACTATGAGATGTAGCTGCTTTGTGTGTTTTAAGTGCTTCACCTTTGATGCTTTAGCGTTGTTGGTTGGGTGTCCATCCAGAGAGCTTTTCTAATATTTGCCTATAGTTGTATTCATCAAGTTCTAGAAATCATGTTTCTTCTCTCAGCAGTGCACTTGTGATCACTCATGTTTGCCATTTTGGTAGATTTTCAGAGTTTTTAGCACTGTGACACCAGTGCATGGGTATCAGAATGAGTATATCTAATTTTTTAAAGTCCAGAGTTTGAGAAAAAATTCTAGAAATCCTGTTTCTTCTCTTGTCCATTTGCACCCTGATCATTCTCCTATTCTCTGCTGTGCACTCGTGATCATTTAAGGTATAATTGGCACAATAAAAATAAGCCTTCTATATTTTTTGCGTAATACCCGAGCTATCCTGTGCCTTTAGCTGTTCTATTTGATGATACGTTGCTGCCCTGTATTTAGCTGGCCACAGTATTGCTTAATTCAGTATCCGCTGTGTATATTTATGTTTGCCATTTCTGTAGATTTTCAGAGTTTTTTTAGGGCTGTGACACCAGTGCATGGGTATCAGAATGAGTATATGGCCTGTGAAAATATCCCACTGCAGCTGAGTCAAAAGGTACTATTGTTGGACAGCGAATGTAAACAAAGTGTCGTCCTTTCCTTGCCGGTCAAAGGTAATGGCCAATCAGTGATTTTTACCTGCACATGATGCTGCGCTAGCATGGTATTAGCCCTGTATCTGTGTGTCCGTCACAAGTCGGGAATTCTATCAAAATGTCTGAACGGATCGAACTCGTTTTCGGCATCAAGGCTACACTTAACTTATTTTACATTGTATTGGTAGGGAATTCGGGCATCTATAAAAATAAGTTTACTTCCCTTTAGAACTTTTTATCAAACTCTGGGCTTAGAAAAATTTTGCTGCTGCACATCAACTGTCAGATGTGTTGTCAACTTAAGTGGACACTCAGTGTGATAAACTGGTGACGGTCGTTGGTCACCAGTTTATCACACTGAGCATCCTCCTTTGTGTTTGACACTGTGGGCGTAACGCAGCGTGTTGCGTGGGTCTGACTGCAGCAGCTGGGGCTCATCCCGTGATGTGCCACAAAGGGACTGTGGCCATGCAAGAGTTTTGAACCAGTCAGTGAACAAACATCCAACCCAAGTTCACCTGACAAGTGGTCCTTAAATCTGCGTGGATGCTTATGTGATATCTGCAGAGGTTTCCGTGTAGAATGAACCTATTCTAAACAGCGGACCAGTTGTTGATGGCTGTGAGTGGTAGATTTTTAGGTCGACTCTTCAACAGAGTCGACTTAATAAAGTGGGTCTCAAATGTCCGCCCGTTCATACGTCCATCCGTCCACAAGAAGATTATTTGATTTCAGTGAAATTTGGCGTGTAGATAGATGTCGATGAGTCATTTGTGACCAGTCGACCGTCAGTCCCGTACGGCGCTAATTTATTCAGATTGCAGTGGACACAAAACATTTTCTAATGTGCCGTTGTATTTATGCCGACAGGAACAGTACGAGTTCTGCTTTGAGATGGTGCAGACTTACCTGAAAGAGTTCGACACATATTCCAACTTCCGATAGTAGCTGCGAGTGACAGTTGTCTTTGCTATGTTATCCATGTAATACAGTGAACATTGTATGATAGACCACCTATGTATGTCTTTATGCCTACAGTGTATAGACTGCCGAGATCGCCATCTAATGGCCGCCGACTGGTGCACCAACGTTTTCTATGTTAAGTGATGTACGTTTGTGAAGTGATCATTTAGCTAGATGGCTTTGCTTTATGAAAATGATATTTTTCTATTTAGTCAGCTGACTACGTAACCTATTGCTGATTTGTGTGTAGATATAGAGTCAGCGGTACAGTATATTTATAAGAGTAATTGTACAGCATGTTGAATTTTGTAAGACTTTTGGCATGTTGTACCAGTAAGTTGATTTGCCTACAAATCCTAGTGCCCGTTTGGTGTGCTGTGATTAGTCAGTATACACAGTCTTAATGCAGTCGTGCATTTTTGTCAATTTTCATTTCAAACAGAATTTGATTGTGTTGATTAATTACAGGCCACGGTGGTGTAGCCAGTGTCTTAATGTGCTTGACTGCAGTGTTAGAGAAGCCAGGTTCAAATCACGCTGCCGGTAGTTGTGTTTATCACAAACCACTGCAATATACAGCATGAGCTGCACACCCTTATCGCAGTGCCTAAGTCTACTCAGCCTTCCACCACCATGGGACATTAAAATAAGTATCAGCTTATGGGCAGAGTAATAATTGTAATTAGTGATGATGATGTGGATGGTAGCTGCCTGTGCCGGCCGACTCGCAGCCCAAGTTGGTTGGCTTGGTCTGAGGGTTGGTGACCACCTGGCGCTGAGTCTTCATTCACCAAATGAATCGGGTGAACTCTCGCAGTTGCTTTGTCATTATGACAGCTCCGTATACGTCGAGTGACAGTGACGTAATTTCTTAACTCCAGATGTTCTGGCCGCCTTGATGTGGGGACAGGGAGATGTAAATACTGTAAGTTGGGTTTGTTTGACATTGCTTTCTAGTGCTAGAACTAAGCTTTTCTTAAATCTACTGTTAACTTTGTGCAGTACAATATGCTGTACAACCTGGAGATTGTATCATGACCATGTATTACTGTGACATCACTTCATCCCGTGTATTATTGTAATTGGCATTATTATCATTATTATTATTATTATTATTATTATTATTATTACATACAATAGCAATAATAC
>Ga0209363_1000186_pt1 | contig 20821 bp, 15 predicted proteins | sample WorMetexBAHAMAS3_FD_187385 | JGI IMG/M metagenome (GOLD analysis project Ga0209363, IMG submission 187385) | Marine gutless worms symbiont microbial communities from Max Planck institute for Marine Microbiology, Germany - Inanidrilus exumae... | ecosystem: Host-associated > Annelida > Digestive... | reverse complement strand
GGTTTAGGGGGAGGGTGGCCCCTCCCCTCCAGCACCGACATAAAAATGCAACTGAAGAAACGACCAAAAAACGCATTGCCTTACAAACAACAACAAATCATGCTTTGCATTGTGCTAATAATCCAATGTTCACATCAAATGGAAATATTGAAAGTTGACTGTCAACTTGTTCTTAGTTAGACTCACTAATCAGTTGTATCAACGGTAGAAAATTACTTACTACTCCATGAAGCACTGCATTTTATATAAATGTGTGCAATAGTCCCTCCCCAAACCGGTGGGGAGGGGGGCCCCATCTTAAACGCGTCTTGTATTCCGCCACGCCCGTCAAGAAGTCCTAAAACTACCTGGACTGCTGTAAGTTACGTTTGTGTGCAAAACAAGACACAGAGCTAATTTTGCAAAGAGTATTTAAACACTGCATGAAAACTCATTCAAATCTAATTGTAAGAATTCGCCACATATTTTCTCTTGAACAGCTGCACTGATATAGTATACTGTACAACCTTTTATGTTTGCGTGCCCTTTATTTCGTGAGCTTAACAAAACCGCGAAATTTAAGGGCGTCAATATTGACACTGTACCAACTTTGATTGGCGTTACTCATGTGTTGGAATCGTGCGGCTTGAATTCGCCAAAATAAAAGTCGCCAAAATAATTATGCATGCAAAATCGCCAACTGTTAGGGCAGCCAAATTAAAGGGTTTTACAGTATGTATATTTTTAACCCATCCCGTAGTACATACAAATACCAATGCAATGTACAACACACTCCAGACTGTGCGGACTTTTATTTTCCAAACGCCACATCGTGGCCAGTTCTAAAGTCCCGAACAGCGTCTATAAAAAGTCGGTAGAAAAGTCGTAGTTGTCGTCCTGCGTGCCAAGTCCAGACAAGCCGGCATTGAGTACGGACGACAGCTCTCCGGCAAGCACGTCTGTCCAAACAACACACAAATACTACTCATTTCACCGGCTGCCTTCCCAAAGCCACAACTGGGCTACGAACAGCAATAGATAATCTCTGTGGAGATAATTGTGTAAGGCTTATTTACAAGCCAGAAGTTCGTCCTGTTGGTTGGCGGCGTGGCGTAGTGGTAACGGCGTTGGTCGTATCAACGAAGTTACTCTACGTCGAGCCCGGTTAGTACCATGTAGTACACGGCGTCGAAGTCCCCCACTGCTCCGAGTCGACCTGATAGAGTGGGTCTCAAATGACTGTCCGTACATCCACAAAGTTTCTTCGATTTGAATGAAGTTTGGTATGTAGGTAGAGGTCGATGACTGATGAATGATGGTATGCCGTATGACCCGATCTAAGGTCAAGGTCACGAGCCCTGAAAGTCGGAAATTCGGCCGTTTTCAAGGGCTATCTCCACCCCCATTTATAATGGGGTTGGCAAATGACCACGGATTCTTAAATTAGGGCACAATACCTAAAGCTTATTGGTGCCGGATTTTTGTCCTAGTTTTGGTGTCACGTGACTTTGAAGTTGGCAGTAAGTAAGAGTCGACCGCCAGTCCCGTACGGGGCTGATTTTTTCTTAGTTCGACACTCCTTCCTTTATGTCAGCTGTCAATACAAGTACACAAGAGACGAATATTTTGACGTGAAAAACGCCAAGTAAGTCGCGTCAACGAAGCTCCTTTACCCGCTCGGCGTCGCTGTTTCTTGACTTTCTTAAAGTCCATCTTACGTTGTCGATTGAGCTGTCGATTGCCGGGAGGCAGCGAAGGTTTCTTGACTCCACTGTTTGACGACTGTTTTGACTTGTGAGTGTCAGCCAGTTCCACTGTCAACGAGCCCTGACAATACACAGCAACAATGAGTCAATGTGTTTGCAAAATCTGTGGCTGCACAATGTAATATATACGAATTATAAATACTAAAAATAAATCAGCCCAGTACGGGACTGGCGGTTGACTCCTACTTACTGCCAACTTCAAAGTCACGTGACACAAAAACTGGGATAGACATCAAAAATCTGGCCCCGATTAGCTTTAGGTATTGTGCCCTAATGTAAGAATCCGCGGTCGTTTGCCAGCCACCATTACAAAAGGGGAAGAGATAGCCTTTGAAAATGGCCAAATTTCCAACTTTCAAGGGCTCATGACCTTGACCTTGGATCGGGTCATACTGCATACCGTCGTTCATCACTCGTCGACCTCGACCTACATACCGAATGCCATTGAAGAAACTTTTTGTGGACGGACGGACGGACGGAGATGGATATTTGAGACCCACTTTATTAGGTCGACTCGGAGGAGTTGACCTAATAACATACTGAGGTCGCAGTTGGTACATCTTGATATCAATTAAGTTGCAACTAAGTATCTTTGATACCGTTGTTTTCTGTTTTGGGTATTATGGTTTATAAAAATCTGCTCCAATTAACCCCAAAGGTTGTCCATGGAGGGACTATTGCCCGATACAGAGTAACTCAGGAAAAAGGAATTAAGGAAGAGTGTAATAACTGCATATAATTATTTCCCTTCAGTACTCTGTTGCCGTTTCTTTGGTGAAAGTACGTAAGGGCATGGAAAAGTCAATGCCAAACTATTCACACAGCCTTGAGCCACTCCGTAAAAGTAGGTAGAAAAAGCAAAATCTGTATCCTGTCATAAGTGTGAATCAAGGATGTAGTTGACAAAGGTGACCGAGAAATGTGAATTTGTAATCATTGAATGAAAATGACCGTATATTTTAGAAGAAGTCCTGTCAAAATACAGTTGCTATTAATAACTTTTCTTCTGCAACAACGTCAGTAAATTTTGTCGACATCAGAATGTTATGAACTTGGCCAGCTTACCTCTAAGCTGTGACTCACATTAGCTTTGGAAGTCAAAAAAGGTAGGAATTATTCCTGGCATATAAGTGCAGTGGACAAGTTCATCTATATATATAAAGCTGCCGCGTCTGTGAGTGTGTGTCTGTCTGTCTTCCCGATTTCTCAACAACGTGCGGACCTATTTCGATGCAACTTTTCATGGTTCAAAGGGGTCATAGGTAGACGTGACCGAAAAAATCCGGGAAAATTACGACCCTTAATGTGTAAAATTTCGGAAAATGGTGCAAAACTGCCCACTTCGAGAAGGCCCCCACGAGCGTTCTGCACTGCACAATGGCCTTGCGCGCACGCCTGCACGCTGGCCGTCTTTGGGCCAATCGCGTGCTGGCCTGGGGGTGTGGCCCGTAGCCTTTGATGTGGGACCGTCTCAAACGCTATCGAGGCGCTGTGGGGCAAACACCGAAGGCGCGAGAACAGAGGCACCAGGAGTTGTGGGGCCGGCCTGCCTTTGGCCGGGTGAACGCTAGTATTCTGTACATCAAGCGCTGAAATTGGTCTATTAATGATGGAATTATTCACAAAAATAGCAACCGCATTTTCTGAGACTGTGTACTATTTCTTCACTATTGTGTGCAATGCATAAACAGTCATGGTAACTTAAAACAACAAACAGCAGAAAATTAAGTTTCTAAACACAAATTTTCACAAAGAGATTAACTGACTGCTATGATAAAAATATTTTAGAGCAGTTTGCTTCTTTGGGCAAAATAACACAGCCCTCCAGGAAGACTCATCTGATATGATTTTGGTTTTTAAGCAATATGAACCCACCTTCTCAAAATGTACAATCACAGTGATCTATACTTGCAACCACAACGCCCGCATCGAGCTAAATTGCTGACACTAATAAGTAAGTAAAGCCCAACCTGAGCATCACCAGCAGTGTCAGCTTCCATCTCTTCATCATCAGAATCGTCATCGGTGACATCATTTTCTCTCATCTCTGCTTCCGCAGCCTCATCACCGAGCCGTTCATCTGTATCGGTGTCAAGCAGCCCGGCAGTAGGACCGCTTGTGGGCAGGACAACGTCTGTCAGCTTTGTACTCCTCAGACCTGCAATAAATCAACATCACATCACATGGATAAAACGGAAGCAGGCCTAAAAGGCCTCTGTATCCCAAAAATAGTGACTGAATAACAATATTACTGATTCACAAAATATTACACTATAGTACTATGGCTTCCGATGCCATGGAGATCTGCTTTATACAACACGTCTTGATCAGACCAGAATTTATCTAAGCGCCGTTTAAAGGTGTTAACCGTTTCTGCAGCAACTACATAATCGCATAAACTGTTCCATGTGGGTATTACACGATTGGTATAAGTATATTTCCTCAAGTCGTAATAACGGCGATGTTGAGTAAGTTAGTATCTGTTACCCCTAGTCCTAATGGAGTCTTCTGATAATTCCATGAAATCGAAATGTGGAACACACGTCGGATCATGCATTCCTTTAATTATTATTTAATTATTTTGACTAGTTCAACCAACTAACACTACCACTACTACTGATAACAACATGTTTAACAGCCCTTTATCCATTACGCTTTACAGCCAGCATAACAATGCAGAATAGTGAAAAAATCAGATCATTGGCCAGTGCCTGTCAAAACGATGTCACTAATCTGGTCTGCGACTTGCCACAGGCTCACCTTCGAAAAATTGTTCCAACGCGAGATTCGGCAGAAAATGTTATCGCTAAAGATTTCGCCGCCGCCTTTGCAAAATATCTGGCAACTTTTTCGCTCACAACGGCTTGGTTTATATGCCACCCGAACTTCGGGCTTCTATTCAGCTTTCCTAGGAACTTTACTACTTCTATTTGTCGCAAGTACCTTTGACAAATGTATTTGGTATTCCGTCCCAACTCCTTGTCATCCACCCAACGATGTCGAACTACTAAACAAATTAAATGAATTAGCCACGCATGGGTCTGACGGTCAGCTCTTCGCAACTGACGTATGTGCCAAGTTCAAAGTCACGTGACACAAAAACTAGGACAAATGTCAAAAATCGGGCCCGCTCAAATTTAGATATTGGGCCCTAGTTTAAGAATCAGTGATCAGTTGCCAGCTCCCACTGTAAATGGTGGAGGAGATAGCTTTTGAAAACAGTGGTCAGATTTTCAACTTTGATGGGCTCGTGACCTTGACCATGGATTGGGTCGCACTGCATACTATCGTGCATCACTCATCAACCTCTACCTACTTGCCAAATATCATTGACATCGAAGAAACTTTGTGGGCGGACGGACGGGCGTACACATGGACGGACGGACATTTGAGACCCACTTTATTAGGTCGACTCACAAGATTCAACCTAAGAAACACACCGTCGGCCACTTATTCAGCGGCAGGAAATACCTTCGAGTATCTTCTGTTCGTCGCTGAGCAGCGAGCTGATATCAAAAGCTTGACTCATTTCGTTCACGATCTCCGAGGACACGTGCGGTGAATGAGTGTAGGTCTCCGGCGGTTCTGTGTAGTACGTTATACGACCGCTGCAGCAGACGCACGTCAACTGCTATACTAAATGAATCGTAAGTAATCAAAGCATCAATCAATCAATCAATTAGTGACTTGTATGAAGGCGCCATTATTCGTCGTGAAGGCGGCGAGGCGGAGGCACCTGGATGAGTCACGTAATCAGCTGAAGGCGACTGAGAACAGGCGAGACTTGAGATGTCTTGTGAACTGAGATACAGATGTGGCGGAACAAATAGTTTCTGGCAGGGATCAAGTTCCAGATCCTAGGAGCGGTGACGCGGAAGGCGCGAGCTGCAGTAGTGGTCGATGTCCTGGGGACGACCGTTTAACTCAATTTGTAAGTGGTAGACTCAGTGTAATATTACAGGTTAAGTAACTGTAATTACACTATTGTAGTTTTATGTGCAAAATTACACTCTATTACGTTTTTGTTGACCTGCCCATGTAGCCCAGTGGTCAAAGCAATCGGGTACCATGCGAACGTAAAGTAAAGTAAAGTAAACAGTGTATAGCAGTTTAGCATCAACTTAGCTCTTCACCGCTACGGAAAACTCACATGCGATACGGGATCATTACAGTGTTACCTGCCACCCGACAGTGGTGAGAATCCCGCCTTTACCCCCAGCCGAAGCAGGTACTCGATTTAGCGACCCTGGAGGGATGCAAGGCTGAGTTGACCGATGCAGTAGGGCGTGACGCATTCAGGAGCCAGAGTTCAAACCTTAACCTAGACGCGTCCGCCTTTAAAAGAATTTCTTCTAACAAGGTGTCGCCCTAATGCGATGTAACCATACTGGCCCGCCGTGCGGTGTTGGCCGCCCGGCGGACAGCCGGCTTGCCTGCAGCGTTACATGCGACGACGACAGACGTAATAATTCCTACACACTTCGTTGCTGACTGCAACTAGAACATTCAGATTCAGAGTGCTACATTATAGTGTACATATACACAGGGTACCTACTCTATTGGTTACAAAAATTTCCAGGACTTCCCAGGACCATTTTCCTGGACCCTGTTGTACGCCAGCTGAGCCCCGGCCGCCAGTGATTTTTTTGTATATACAGATGAAATCTTGGCTAATTTTCACAAATTTTGGCATCTGCACCTGCATCATTGTGTCTGCCTCCCACATCATAGCCTAGAAAACTGCAGGACTTTCCAGGGCCTTTCACTAAAATTTCCAGGTATTTCCAGGACCAAACCCATTTTCCAGGACTTTACATGGCCTGGAAATTTTACAAAGAACTCCAGGACTTTCCAGGAGGCGTGAGAAACCTGTATACTACATCATTGGCTTCTACTCAACAACGTTATCACAGTGACAGTAATTACAACTTAACTGAAATTGAGCATATGGTAACTATGGATGTCAAGGGCCAGACTGGTACATTTCATGGGTAGACGATCTTCCAAACGCCCAGCTAACAATAAATGCATATTGGTTACATAGCAATTTTCCAAGTGAAAGCGGATTAGACAGTCGCCCACTATCCTGAAATTTCATATGGCTGGTGATAATCATATGATCATTCATTCCTATCTACACACTGAATCCCAATGGAAAAGGATGTAGCTCCAAATTTATACGGAACTCTGTGCCTGCTATGTGACAGCACTAAAGACAACATCATTGAGACGCTACGGACTGCCTACACGGACTATTGACCATACCGTCTCTTCTGAGCTAATCGATTTTTGTTTTTAGTTTTTCCTTATTTTTGGTTTTTGTGCCGTGCACTGGATTAGGCTGGCCATCTCGTCAGCTTTTGAGCGCAAGTAAAACTACCGTATCGTATCATCGCTCACACGTTCCAGTCGTGCAACACAAGTTTCGCGGCTTTGTTGACGTCCGGTCGTCCTCCCTTCTTCAACATTCCTCGTCGCTTGGCCAGTAACGCTAGGAAGTCAGCGACGTCGGAGAACTCCGGCAAACAGTAGTGAACCATTAGCTGTCCACAGCAGCAAACGGCAGGCATTCGCAGTGTGATTTAAGTTGTGGATATTTTTTCCATTTCAGTTAAGTTAGCCGACTAAATTATCAGTTCGGTCTGTTAACGAAATTAATCCATTTACGTTAACATAAATCACACTGTAGCTACGGTCTGAGTAATAACCAATATAATGCACCACTCAAGCAGCTCGGCCAAACACTGAAAATTTTATGACGTAGAAAAAATTCAAAATCCCACTCAATTATCCTCAAACTCACCAATACTATGAAGCAATGTACACTGAGTAACAAAGGTAAAGGCTTCCCATACTCGTTACCGAGCGTTGGGCCCGGAGCTGATCCCGGTGTACAGGCAGTCAGCCCGCAGGTGACTATAAGTCATCCACCCGGCGGTAGGCTGCCATTACTTTCCGCCAGGCCTGCGGTTACCTTCCCAGCCGCAGAACGTCACTGCCCCTTGGCCGGTACCAAGTTATACTGCTTGGTGACAGAGGCACATAGGTGTGAACAACTTGCCCAAGGTTGTTACGCAGCTTTGCCCCAAGTAGGATGTGAACTCATGACCTGTTGATCGCAAGTCCAATGCTTTGCCCGTTGCACCACCGCTATGATTACTGAAGAAATATAGTTTTTTTGGTAACTGGACACTTGGCCTACTGGACAGTTTGCCTACAGTTTGGTCATTTCGCCTACCAGAGAGACTTCGCCTACTGGTCATTTCGCCTACCTTACATTTCGCCTACTATCTGGATTCTGGACAGTTCGCCTGCACTTTGCTCCTTTTGCCTACAAGACTCCCAGAATAAAATCAAATTCACCGAAACCACAGTCGACGACCATGATGGTATAAGTAAGCACAGGCTATGCCTAGATCGCCTACATTGTACAATATCACACTTATTATCGATGATGACTGGATTCTGGCTGCCAATGAACTCAACAATGCTTCTTAAAAGTGTTAATGGTGCAGCTGTTAACACACTGTGCAGATAGTGAATTCCAACAGTCAACTACCCTGTTACTAAAAACAAATTTTCTAGTATCCAAACGAAATCTTCTTTTGAATAGTTTCTTTTCATGGCCTGTATGTGGTAATGTGTAAGTATTATATATGTAATATTTGCTTTACTGCAAATATTGAATAATATGGGTGCAGGTTAATAAGAACATAAAGCTGCTCTGAAGCAACTGTGAAGCATTCATTATTGTCATCATTATAGTTTATTTTTCTTTGGTATTTGCACATGCTTTTTAATGTTATCGAGTTTTAATCCAGAAAAAAGCACGCAGAAAAACCGCATCAGCAACACAGAAACGGTACTAATACGGAAGAAACAATCCTATTACTAGGCTGACAAAAACACCAGATACCAAACAGAACTGATCTCTATAATGTTCTGTTCCATTATGTCTCTATACCTATATTCCTTAAATTTTAAGACAAGTACTTGTTGCAGTAATTAGGACAACTTTAAAAACACAAATGGCGCTGCACTTGCAGTTTTATATGCCACCCACGACAAATTGCTCCGATCTTGCCGAACCCCCGTCGTCATGATCATGAAAAGACTTAACAAGCCATTGTGTGTACAAAGACTGCTGCCGACGGACGCCGTCCTTCAATAAGTAACTACCGGTTATGTGTGAAGTACGTCGTTTAATATTCTTATTAAGTAGAAAACATAGGCAGTCGTATCAACATGCAGGCCTACGCCCGCATTCGCCACAGGTAGCACATCATAGAGTTATGGGACAGTCGCTATAATCACTAGCAATCATGCGCCGTGAAGGTTTTCGTACCATGTGACCTTGACCTTTGACTTTTTGACCTCTGGGTCATTGCATGCCAAACAACTGCTATAGAGTACATGTGTACCACGTTTGGTGTTGATAGCTCAAGCCGTTTACGGTTTTCGGTTTCCTTTTAGAGCACGGACAAACAGACACAGCAAAAGTTACATTTTGATAGATTTCGTAATTGTGTGATAAGTAACCGTGTGACCTTGACGTTTGACCTTTTGACCTCTGGCTCCGGTCGTGTAGAGCGACTGCTATAGAGTATATGATAGATTATAAGTAATTATAAGTTTGGTGTTGATATCTCAAGTCGTTTTCCTGTTAGAGCGCGGACAAACAAACAGACGTGACTGAACGCCCTAGCCATCCCGGCGGCTATGCCAGCATGGGTAATAACCTGCGCCCATATTATTCAGTGTTTATGCGACTGCAATGTAAAGCAAATATTATATTACACATTTGATTTTATTTTAGCAGTCTTGTAGGCAAAATGAGCAATCTGTAAGCGAACTGTCCAGGTAGTAGGCGAACTGTCCAGTAGGTGAAATGACCAAACAGTAGGCGAACTGTCCAATAGGTGAATTGTCCATAATTCGTTTTATTGCTGTTGAAATTGTTGAATTTTCTGCAGCTGTAATTGGTTTGATGTTTGTGTACAGTTTGTTGTACACTGTGGCTGTGCTGACATGAATAAAACATTTCTTGTCATAACAGCAATACTGCTGTTGTCGGGAACAACACTGTCATCAGCTATTCCGCCTCCAGAAGCAAAATCCAGAGTACTAGAGAAGGTACAGTTAATAATTGGACAATAATTCACTAATTGGACAATGATTCTGTAAATTTATGGACACACTTGGATGTCTTATAAGTGATTCCATTAAATTTGTTGATAATGTCGGTGTGATTTTGGTGGAAATGGAAGTAGTGTATTGGTTTGCAATATGTGTAGCCACTGAGTGAAGAAATCCATTTCAAAGACAGCGAGCACAATTCTGACTATGATCATGAAGCATTTCTTGGCAAGGATAATGTGAAAGAATTTGAACATATGACACCAGAAGACAGTCAGAAGCAGCTCGGGTAAGATGCGTATTGTGTGCTTTAGAGAGATTAGCACAGTGCGACGTGATTTGTCTCTAGTTCTGCACAATCAGTTGCTTTGTCATAAGTGCACAATGGATCGCATGCATGACAGTCGACTGGAAGCCAGCCACAGTACTTACAGTAGCAGGTCAACTCACTCACATGCCGTCAGTCCGGTTTTAGGGCAAAATTTGGCATTTCAGTGAGTGAAGGAGGTTAAATGTTAATTTGAGTATTTTAACCCACAAAAGGCACACTCTTTGGCGATTCTGCATCATTTGAGCCGTCATAGGCATATATCAGTCTAAGGGTCTCACATCTAATGCATTTTTAAGGCATACATAAATAAGAAATAATTTGTGTTATATTTCAGCTGTTTTACCAGAAGCCCTTGTGGACAGATTTTTATGAAATATGGCGTAGTGCTTTGTCTCGGGAACATAATAAACTGACTGTTTTTTTGGCAGTCAGTTGAGGGTGTGTTGACTCTGTAGAAGGTCAAAGTTTGCCTTTGCAATTTTGCCAATTGACAGGCCCAGCTGCCATCATCTCATGGTAGCCAGTGATCAGTATTCAGCTCCAGTAGCCTTAAACACTTTAGCAGTATCTACCAATTGCTGCTATTGGCATTTCAAACACTAGCAGCAGACCAGTCAGTCCTCCGTTCAGTGCTGTATATTACTGGCCCGCCTGCACATAATGTAGGGGGACAGTATTGTTTTGCTCGCCATGCGTTTGTCGTCTGTCGTTGTCGTCTGTCTTCGTCTGTAACACTCCATGGCACAGAGTAATTCACCAGGGGGCAGCATCAGGGCGACACCTTGTTTTTATGGGACTGCACTATCATAGTTGAACTGTACTAAGTTGATGACAGGCTTGGCATATTCAGCACATGTTGTGGATGCTTTGACATTTTCAGGATTATCTATGACAAAATTGACAAGAATGGTGACGAGAAAGTGACTGAGCAAGAGCTGGAAGACTGGATGAGGTATGTCCAGACCCGGTATGTCCGCATGGACACTGATCGGCAATGGAGTGAGCACAACCCTGACAATACCGCAACTCTTTCCTGGGCATCTTACAAGCACAAAGTTTATGCTTTCACTGAAGGTTTGCCAATGAAGCTGTTTATTTATCACTCTGATTGTAATTGTGTCACTGACCCACACCCCACACCAGTTAAACAGCCTCGGTCAGCCAATTGCACCTTTAATTTTCTTTTTCAATTATTTGAAGCTGTACCTCCATTAGGCGTGGACCAGAACGTTTTGTGCATTTTTAATATTGTGTAAATTGTTCGCCATGTCTTCTTTCTTTTTGAACATTCTCTCCCCTCTGTGTACTACTACCATTGTTGTACAACATGTGTAATTATTACTTCACCCACGGCAGTGACTGCAAAGTATTGTGATAGTACATCTGTGTGTGTCTGTCTGTCTAGTGTCTGTCTACCTATCTACGAGTATATCTCCGGAACCACACGTGCTATCTTCACCAAATTTTTTATGCATGTTGTCCATGGCCGTGGCTCGGTCCTCATCCGGCATCTTTACGGTGCATTATGTACTTCTCGTTTTGTGGATGACATCATTGTTTTCTATAATGGGCTGTATAGCTGTATGAATTTCTCTACAAAGGACTGATTTCACTTAAATTTACTTATTTACTGCAAAGTCGGACAGAATTCAATTTCCTGTTATTAAAGGGCATAATTTTCACTAACTTTTTTTGAAGTTACTTGCAAACTGAAGTACAATGTGATATCTTGTGTAACGGCTGTTCTTCAGTTCCTATAACATATCAGTGCCTAACAACTCTTGTTGTACAATATCTTTTCTGTGTTGGTCTGGCTTTGGAATGCTTCTCTCAGGTAAACCCAAAGAAAGCATCTGGGGGTAAGAGGAACAGAGTAATTTGATGATAAATGGGCAGAATTACTGAAACGCATGTCGCCATGGCTTTTTTTACTATGGTAATGGTGAACATTGGCAGAGAAACAAATATACCAGTCACTTTGATGCATGGACACAGGAAAGCGAAGTTAATTTATCGTTAACGGGACTTAGGTTAATGAAATGTATAGTGGACTGGTCCATGCAGCGGCACACGAGGGGAGCAGATGCGTGATTGCAAGCATTGGATGAGTCTGTTATTTACTGCAAAGTGGCAGTGTACAGTGCACAGTGCACAGTGAGGGCAAAGTCTGATGTTTACGGCAATTGCCGTGTTTTACTCTGTTTGCAAATTCACACTCCTTCAGTGCTGCTTACTTAGTGTCATTATAATCTTTTTGTTTACTTTGCCCCCAGTATTTGGGCAAAGTATGGCAGTCAGTTTGTCTGTCTATTTGTCTGTCTGTCTGTGTCTGTCCAATTGCATATCACTCACAAAAACCACCTTTGCACCAAATTTTCTGTACATGGTACCTGTGGTCGTGGCTCAATCCTACTGTGGCATTAGTGCAGTAAGTTGTGGTTTCCAGTTTTGTTGATGTCATATACATTGATATTGGTATGACTGTTGACAGAAGATGATAACAGAGAAGCAGATACGGAGGCAACAGATGAGTCTGGTCGCTACAACTTTCGTGTAATGCTGCAGCGTGATAAACGACGCTGGGCTCGAGCTGACAGCGACGGGGATGGTGAACTCTCGAAAGAAGAATTTTCATCATTTTTGCATCCAGAGGAATCAGAGAGCATGAGGGACATTATTATTGATGTATGATTTAATTTTTTTATCTTACACGCTTATATTGCATGACACTATGCTAGTGTGGTATATGCTATGGCCATTTGTCCGTCTGTCCATCTGTCAAAAGTCGGGAATTCTGTGAAAAAGGCTAAACATAATCATCACAGAAACAGCACCACATGTTAGACAAGGCACTCTAGTTTTCATATGCCAAACTTGGTGATATTCCACTGGAGCAACCACATATTGGGCACCAAATAACATGCGACATAGGAAAAATTATGCATTTTTTTCGACAAATAACTCTTATCTTGAAAATAGTAGTAAAGATAGGAGGTTTCTGTGAAAGGTAAATGGGAAGTCTTATGCATTCTCTTGTATAGTAACATTGCCAATGACCTTGACTGACCCTAACCATTCCAGGTCACCCCTGTTTTTAAGTTCTGGGTCTTTCTTCATATCTTTGGAGTGGTTAAGTTCGAGTCGTGGAATTTTTACCATGCAACACTATTCTAGTGCAGTATATGTTGTGGCTCCATGTCCGTCCATCTGTCTGAACATCCGTCTGTCACAAATCATTGGGGTGGAGGGGCAGCTCTGGTACCATGGGTGGGAAGCCCCCGGATGCTTCCTTTGGGTTTACCTAAGAGAAGCATTCCAAAGCCAGACCAACACAGAAAAGATATTATACAACAAAAGTCGTTAGGCACTGATGTGTTATAGGAGCTGAAGAATAGCAATTGCACAAGATATCACATTGAACTGATAGATAGGTCTTGTGGTTGTTGGTTAGTTTCCACCCTGTTGTAGGTGCTAGCATAATATATTAAATGAGCCTCCCCTATCCTTTCCCATTTTGGGTCGTCACTGAACAAAAAGGCAACGAGGTTGGGAGGTTACTGTATCATTGGTCATCCTTAACCTGGCGGAACTAAATCTCCACCCATAGCGTATTTTTGTTCTGAAAGGGAATGTTAATCTCCCAACCAGCTAACCAACCAACCAACCACAAATCAGTGTTCTATTAGTGGATGAATGTAGGATCATGTAAACATTGTTTTACAATAGCCTAGGGATTTGCAGTTTTTTTGGTGTCAAAGATCTTGATGAAATACGAATGGGTTCACCCAACGTGAGCGGGAAATGCAGGTGGGGTGGGTTAAAATTGGCGACTTTCAAAGTTTCAACCAATATCTTGCTGTAAATTAGAAACTGTGCAAGATAGGGACATAGCTCTACATAAAGTCTTGCATGGTCCCTCTGTGATAGCTGAGCTTGTACTGATTGTAATATTTAGTGCTGTATAGTTCCTGCACTTGTAAGCTGGTCTTGATGGGTGTTTTACTTACGAATCAGATTTTGTTCTAGATATTGCATTTTGCAAACATTTGTGGTGGGCAGTGTTACCAAATGTTTCCGCTTTGTCATTACTGGCTCGCCTAATTGGCCATTATTGCTTTACATGCTGTCGGCGTCTGTCGGCGTCGTCTGTAACGCTGCTGTCGTGCGGGCCAGCCGGGCACCTTGCGTGTGTGGGAATAAGGTGTGGGAACACTGCCGGCAGTTTTGTTTGTCTACTTGTGATCAGAAAATGTTTGAGCATTGTATCTCAGTTACATTCAGTAAGCAGCCAGACTTAACTATAGCCAACCCTCTTTATGCCAAAACATCAAAATTTATCACCCAGTGAACATAACTTTCATCATAACATCATAAGGTGTTACTGATTACTGGTCTTTGAAATTTGTGGTGCTTGGTACTTCATATTTGATACACTGTACATGGATGGTAACTGACCAAAGGTAGATGTGATTGGCTCGCATGCTCCCTTTTAATTTTTTGGGACTTTTATATTTCTGGAATGGTTGAAGTTAGGCATTTCATGTTTGATACACAGATTGATCATAGTATATGTCAGATAAATCAAGCAAAAATTTCTCAACACAGTATATATTATTAGAATGCATGGAATAAGATTTCTCATTTTGCCATCCATACTGTTATTTCTGCTGTTGTGCATTGTCTGTTTTTAAAAATACGTTGTAGGAGACTCTGGAGGATATTGACAAAAACAGAGATGGCAAGCTAAATTTGGATGAATATATAGGTTTGTACAGTACTGTTGTTATTATGTTTTTAAAATCTCGAGGATGTGCATCTGCCACATGCAAGCAACTTGAAATGTTCCTATGTAGAACCACCTTTTGTTTAGTAGTTGGAACTGTGTTCAGGGTAGTATTTGCTCATAAGCTCACCCTTTATGAATAATGATGGCTTTCTGTCCCACCTTAAGATTGTAGTTTCAAAGAGGGATGCAGCACATGACAAGAAGGCATATTAAAGAACAACTGCTTCCTCAACATGAGTGTATGTGTTGCATCTTGGCATTATTGACTGCATTGATGCCAAGTGCATTTGTTATACGGCCTTATTCTGTATTAGCAGCTGCCAGTCAGGGCCTCCACACTGCATGTGTACAGCTTAAGGCTTCACCATGTCGAAATATGGCCTTGATTATTGTTTAGGTACACCACTTAACTAGACAGCTTGTATTGTGTGGAATGCCCACAATACAGTATTCAGCTCAAAGGGTGCATGTTGATGTGTTACTAAAAACAGCACTGCATGACAACCAACCACTACACGCCTTCTGGTAATAGCAACCAGTAATAGCACAGTATTTACAGTCCTATTCCGAAGTGTTGGACATTGGCAAAACTGCAACCGGCATCGGATGTCGCAGTAAATTTGGGGAGGTTTCTTGTACGGAGTGTACAGGCCAGGGGAATGACTTATGAATTGATTCCAATGGTAAGATGGAAACTAAACATCCCACAGAGGGATCATTTTGTAGTGAATTTCCGGCAATCTGTAATCAATGTAGTTATGGTGGTCGGAAGTCTAAAAATGCGCCGTAAAGTGAATCCAATATTCGGCTGAAGCCTAGCTTCGAGCCAAATAATTGTTCTTTAAAGAGAATTATTATATTAAATGTTGCTGTTATCTTTAAGTATTCTACTATAGATCTGATCGTCTGCATGTATTATGTACTGTCATGTGAAATGTAATAAAGCAGTACTTATTGACCTGTAGTCGGTATCTCGTTGAACGTACTTCATTTGTTTAGTCGTCTGCTATAGTGACTGCTACCAGTAACACTGTGACAATGATGATGACTGTTGTGATATTGTTACAACCAGGGTTCCCATTAATGGGCATCCCAGCGTCCCTGATGCCCAAAAATCATGCGGGGACGCCGAATTTTGGCATGTCTGGTGTCCAGTGGACATTGAAAAATGAACCCGAATTATAAAATCTCATGGTTTTAATCACAGTCCGAGCCAGCCTTTTCTAGGTTACCCTAGCATCCGAAGATCAAAAATATTTCAAGTTGCTAACGAGTAGGTCTAACGACATGTCGTGAGCAGGCATCATAATTTATAACTGGCAAAATGATGTCTTTTAGTGATGTTGCCAGGTTTACGCGCCCGGCCTGTCTGCTTGCATATTCTCACTGTATAATGCAAAGTCCTTCCTCCTCGGACTGCCTTCACGGACTATCGCCAAGACCATTTCATCTTAGCTACTTGGTTCTTTGTTTTTAGTATTTCCTTATTTTTTCTTTTTGGTCGCGTGCACTAGATTAAACTGGCCCTCCCATCAGCTTTTGAGTGCACGTAAATATACCATATTGCATCGTACCTGAAACCCGGATTTGGATAAAGAGTCTGGGCTGTACAGACGTTGGTATAAAGTAGTCATTTGGGAGTTTATGCCCAAATTTTAATGCCTTGGCGTCACTGGACGCCGAAAATTGACAGCCCTGGCGTCCTGGTCGCTAGACAAATTTAGCTTAATGGGAATCCCAGTTACAACTGATGCTGCTGTTGCTATTTTTATTTCTGTTATTTGTTTGTTAGTCTGACAGAACGAAACAACAGATAGTGGCTAAAAGTAAATTGTATTTTTTAACTAGAAGTTAGTGGTCTGGGTGTGACCAGGTGACATGTGGACAGAGCAGGACTCTGAAGAACCAGACTGGGTGAAGTCCGAGCGTGAACAGTTCTCCAAGTACCGAGATCTTAACCACGACGGATTCATGGACCGTGATGAGGTTCAGCAGTGGATTTCTCCACCATATTATGATCAGATGAATGCCGAGGCAAAACATCTCATGCTTCAATCCGATGCTGATAAGGTACATGTTGTTAGTAATGTTCATGTCAGTTATCTTTATGATGTACTAGGCTACTAGCATTCCACCGTCCCGCCTACTGCGCAAAGTCCCGCCTACGGCGCTCGGTCACACTTAACGCCTGCGGCACTTGATCCATCGTGCATGCCGTCTGCTAGTGTGAAATCGAATTTTCCTGTGGAGCTTACCAGTCATTTGCAGCAGCGTGTAGATGGTGTGTGCTCTATAAGGATGCCACATTCCAAATTTTGTGCAGATCCTCTCAAAACCGGCCGTGCATAAAGAACAGACAGACAGACACACACACACACATTCGTTCTTAAGTAGACTTAGTCGACCTAATAAAGCTGGTCTGGCGTCAATGGGACTTAGGTTAAGGAAGTATGTAGAGTTACGAAAGAACTGAGCCATGGGCGACTGGCGCATTGGACCGATTCAGAAGGTCTCAGCACTGGAGTCCAGAGTAGGCTGGACCCCTGCCCACATACAACGAGCTGCAGTCGAAGTCTGATATCTATGATTGGCTTGTTGTGTATGGTTTAGGATGGGACATTAACAAAGGAAGAGATGCTGGACAAATACGAAGTTTTTGTCAGTAGCCAAGCCACAGACTTCGGTGAAGCCCTCCGCAGACACGATGAATTCTAATATATTTTGTTTATATTGTTGTATGTTGTTGATGATGCAGTAGGAAACTTACTAGTTACTGCCAGCTTGTCCCCATCCCCTCCAACAGACCACATCTGAGCTATGGTGATTGTCTGGAGGGTAAGAGGAGAGATTATTTGATCAGCTCTGTGCTGTTGTGCATCATAATTGTGCACATCATATGCACACTTATATAATGAGCAGTTCGTACACGGTCGACTGGATCGGGCTTTGATCTTGCGTGGCTTAGCTGTCTTCCGAGCGCCTCTGTGTCTTCAATGTACTTGGTGCTATATGTAGAAAACAATTTTGATTACATACTTTTCTTTACCTTTTAGTCTGCTGAGCCTGTGGGATTGGCCCTTGGCCTGGAAGACTATCGTCCTTCAGTGCTGTTACAATGTTGGTTGGGTCATCTGACCTGCAAAATCGTCTCCGAAATGACCTATAATGTGTCGAGTGGGACGTTAAACCCTACAATACCATACCAAGGTTTCAAGCAGAGTGGGAGGTGTCGAGTGAAGAGTTTTGTATTTTGGCTCTCTTTGAACAAATTTCATAGTATCTCATGGCTAACGTTGCCTACAATCTTGAACAAATTTTTAAATTTCATGCTATATTCGCTCTCTTCTTGAATCTGCCACCGACAGAGGTTATGCCAGGCCAGTACTGTACTATGTTACAAGGTCTCTCTGTAACTGTAATAGGCACGAGTTTCTTCTAGTATTGTATTAAAAACATAATATTCATAACAGACATTCAAAGCTCCACTTAACAGTCATCATGATCAAGTTTGTGAGAGAACTGGCAACCATGAATGCGGCCCATCAACAGTGATGTCCAAAATGACACCCACGTCCACGGATAGTCAACTAACAGCCTGTGAACACAGGTAGTGTACACTAACCCATGGTTTAGGGTTAGTCATCATGGGATGCCTGTACCGCACTATAGGTATGGGTAGGATGCCCATACCACAATCGACTGGAAGAATGGATACAGGTTGCCTGTACTATATACACAGCCTTCAAGCATTCACTTACAAGAATCCAGATGCACATATTATTCACAGTAATTAAAATTTAAAAACTATGTTCTTGCTCACTTCTGGTCTATAAAGATGCAGAACTTCAATCCGCCCGTATATACCGATCTCTTTCACTGGCCTTAATCCTTCGGGAGTCACCACATATATTTCAAGTCTAGTATTCTTTGCAATTAGCAGATTCAAGTCATCCTTTGACGTGAAGTTTCCTAACAAAGAGACAAACGACAAACAACATCAGTGAACATAATACTGACAATATAGTTTCTCTCAAAAAATACATGGCAGCCAAAATATAAAGTTCAAGCAATTTACCATTTATCCTCAAAAAATTTATTATCACAGATGACAGTTACGGTGCAGTTCGGGTACCACAACTGGATAGCAGCACAAGACATCAGACACAAAGACAGCAACCGGTGTTTTTCTAGTCAATGATGATGATAACAATAATGAAAATTACAAATTTTTTAATTTTCGTCAACAACACTAAAACTAAAACAAAACTCAAGGCAAAAAACGAAAACGAAATAAAAATGAACGGTATTTTAGACCTGGCAAAAATATCTGATACAAAGTTTGGCACATATCGTCCATCTGGCGAGTATTGAGGATATCTGTGCACATTAATCCGCATTATTTGTGTTTCTGTTGTGGTTAATACTGTCCACCTCCACCATACACAATGAATCATTCTTGCTATTATTTTCTGAATGACTTTACAAAACAGACAGGCCTATATAAATGAGTGGTTGTGATACGTGAAATCTAACAACAGACTAAAATATGAACAACACATCATCGTCGACTCAAACTAAAACTACGACTAAAATTAACACTCTCGACTAAAATAAAACAAGGTATCACCCTAATGGGACGTAACACCACTGGAGTTGAACTTTGAGTAACTCGAAACTCGACTCTAAACTCCACTCGATGATTATGAAGCCTCGCAAAGGTGTGGGGGGTGATCAACATATGTAACAATAAATTAGACCCATACGGGACTGACGGTCGACTCCTACTTACTGCCAACTTCAAAGTCACGTGACACAAAAACTAGGACAAAAATAAAAAATCCGGCTCCGATAGGCTTTAGATATTGCCCCCTAATTTAAGAATCCGTGGTCACATGCCAGCCCCCATTATAAATGGGGAGGAGATAGCACTTGATGTTCGTCACAGGCTCACGGCATGATTATACTGGAAAATCACTGTAAAATTTATATCTAGCTGTTTTTGAAATAGCTGTGAATGCCAAGTACGTCCAGCCGATCTATTGCAAATGCAGACATTTCAGCCTGCAACTGTATACTGTGAACTTGCAGCTGACACTGTTATTGGCTTACGGCGTGTTTCCTGTCATATTGCAGAACTTGCGGCCTTCTGGAGTCCTGTTAAGCAAAGAAACAGTGTGTGAAAAATTTCAGACTGCACGTGAAAAAGTGGTGGTGACATGTCACCACCGTCACATACAAAGTTGCAACTCTGCATTTGACCCGACGGGGCCTAGCCTACACGTAAGCCGTCGCTGCTGCATTAGTTGTATGCGATAGCAAAGAGCAATACACGCCGATGTTTTGGCTAGGCCGGGCCATACTTTAGGCCAGACCAAATGTTCAGGTCTGAAGAAGCGGAGGACCGAACTTCTCACACAAACACAGTACGAATGCTGCATTATGTTATTTCAGCACTAATGCATCTATACAACTGCACAACAGATTACCAGTCACGCAGGCGTTAACTGCTGTCGGTTTATGAGCAGTCACGACGTAATTGCTAGCCATACTTCAACAAAAACAATCAAAAATAGAGCGATAAAACAGCAACCCTAGTTTGATATTACTAATTATCGCAATGCACCGAGTCGTGGATGTAGAATTCACAAATTTTACATCATTTCAGACCGAATTTATATATTCTATGCTTTTAGTTTCAGGCGTACCAGAAGTTCAGAACCCTTGCCAGTGAACGGGAGCCACACTCACAGTCGATGTTCTCGCCGCTCATGGTTTCGTCAGCCGCGTCACGTCCGCCACACATGACTGAAGCCACTTACGATG